>ERZ1740068.742-NODE-742-length-13309-cov-8.323148_pt1 | contig 13309 bp, 7 predicted proteins | sample MGYA00581735_ERZ1740068 | MGnify/ENA primary metagenome ERZ1740068 (study PRJEB43018, sample SAMN04849740) | marine metagenome | isolation source: floating plastic debris | place: Pacific Ocean | collected 2008-08-30 | study: EMG produced TPA metagenomics assembly... | reverse complement strand
TCAGCAACGCTGGCACCAGCAGTGTCAGCTACAGCTTTTGTTTGAACTGGTACATTTTCCATTGCTGGCTGTACATTGGTATCCTCAGGTACATTTGCTTCATCATTCATATGTTCATTATTTATTGTTAAGAATTTATCATTTTCATCGTCTTGAGACGCTATGGAAGGGACCACTTCAGGTTCGGTTATCTCCTGTACCTGACCAGTGTCGGGAGTGTCTCCTGATAGTTGCGCCAGTGCTGCCTGCACATTCAGTTGACCTCCCAGTAGCCGTGGATCAGAATGTCCGGCGTTTGTAGTGGCGGTACGCTGTAATAGCTTCCTGATGGCCAAAAGGTCTTTTTGTTGTCCGTTTGCAATCTGCACAGCCGCCAGCAAGGCAGCCACTCCACTCACCAGCGCTGTAGACAGACTGGTTCCGTAAGAAGACATCCAGTTGTTGCCAGGTGCAGCCCCCACAATTGACTCACCCGGTGCAACAATGCCATGACCGGCGGCGGAGTGGCTCCAGTTGCTAAAAACAGACGGCGTTCCCTGCTGATTGACCGCACCAACCGCCAATACAGTAGGGTATCTTGCTGGCACATGAACGTTTTCCATGCCATCGTTGCCCGTGGCAGCTACCACCAGGACACCTTTTCGCTCGCAGTTTTTCAGGGCCTTTTTGAGGTTGACGTTAATTTTATCGCTCTTTCCCAGCTTTTCGCCTCCACTGATGTTGATAATATCTACCCCATGGTCCAGCGCCGCATTGATTCCTGTACAGATGTCTGACTGCGTACAACTATTCAACTTCCCATCTGTATCTTCGTGATAAATCTGCTTGATCACCCCGGAGCAGTCGGGTGCGATGCCAGGCGTTTTACTTGCATGGCTGGAGAATATCAAACTGGTGATGAAGGTACCATGAGAGGAACGTACCCGGGTGCCCGCAGGAGTATCCAGGGACACCAGTGATGACTCACTCAGACACTGATGGGTGAGGTCTACGGGGCCGTCCAAAATGGCAATTCTTATCGCTTTGTTCCCCCTGGTCTTTTGCCAAAGCTGGTGTAAGCCAGGGACCATATCTGCTATATTTACATTCATAGTGTTCTTGAATCTTCTTTGGATGTCTGCCACACAGGACTTGGAGCGCACTTCCCTCCTCTCCTTGTTGCAGTATTTCCTATTTAGTTGAATCCTTAAAAAGGTAGCTACCCTGTCAGTTGCTATCCTGTAGGTTTTGATCAAAGCTAGCAGCCCTTTTGACTAATTTTTGGAGATCCGTAACCAACTACACGACCGCAGTAATGAACTGCAGTTTTGAATGAAGAAATGGTTTGCAGCATAAATAGCGCTGAGGCAAAAAAAAACGGCAACATCTCCAAAGAATAAATGGAGTATGTTGCCGGTCCTATTCTGGTCTGTTATCAAATGCCACTGACGCGACTCTTGCGAAAAGTTATACAAACGCTGCGGGGTAAACTCAAACTATCCTTACAAAGCACTGCATCAGGTTTTCTTTGTACTGCCTGCCAAGGGTATGGGTGCTTTCATCGTCCAGCACAATGAGGTTATCCCGTGGGATGATCTCCTCCAGGCAATTGAACCTGATGAGTGTTTTGCGGTTTATCTGCACAAATAAATCCTGTTCCAGCATACTTTTCCATTTGGACAGAGACTGCTGAGTCACAAATTTCCCCTTGGTGCTGTGTATGGTCGTGTATCGTCCCTCTGCGATGATATGGTGTATATCTTCCTCACGCACTTTGACAAGCGAGTACTGCCTGCTTAGTAGAAACATCAGCCAGACAGGTTATGGATTGACCGCAAAAGGTGGCTTCCCGTCAGCCGTTACAGACTTCCGGAAGTGACAACACCTACCGGAACCGTAATACAACTTTCCTCTGGCCACCAGTGATAGATAGCGCTGAGGCATTTCAGGAACTCCACAACCATCATCACTCAACGGGCTTTGGCAGGAGAGCGGAAGTTTAATCTTGTCCATGGATGCTGGCGTTTAGTTGAAGTCTTTTTCTTCCAGCAACGTGTAAGTAAAACTATTTCCGTACAGTGCTACCGCTTGTTTACAGGTTTCAATAAAGAAATTGTACTCACTTACATTTTGAAAAACCTGACAGCCGGCAGACCACTTTTCTACCACCTGAGAACTTCCCGTGGCACTGCTCCGGTGAATGTTCAGGCCAAAGAGCCCTTCCTCTATCGGTCCGCTAAAATCAAGGACATTATCCCCGTTATTATCACGGTATACTTTCACTGGTTTGGCTTGTACCAGTGCGTCATACTTCCCCCGGTGTTTACCCAGCATATGCGACCCCCGATACTGTCCCGGAACCAGCACAGCCGTACCATTTACATTCATAGGATGCTCCAGCCAGTAGGTACCCGGATCTGTGGTGATGCTAAAGCAATGCATTTGCATGGCCATTTCTTCATCCCGGAAAACAAGGTATAACCAGTCATCAAAACTATTGGCCATCACGCTGTTGCTTCTTACCCCAATGATATTCAGGTTATAGGAATTATGATTATCAAAAAACTTAAAGCCTTTTCTGTCCAGAACTTGCTGAATCTTTTCTATTGTTACATTCATTTTTAAATTCATTTAAAAATGAAAAGCGCTCTTCATTTAGTTAACTCAGGAGTTAAGCTACTAAACTACCAGGTCCGGAAATTGCGAAGATGTAACAGAAGACTTGTTGAAGGTAACCGACTGCAAAACCGGCTATACAAACTGACAGACAAGACAGTCCACCCGCTCCAGGTCCTGCTGGTAAAGTGGCTTACCTCAGTATGATCTAAGTTGTATCAAAATTACCATCAACCCTTATTATTACCTATAACAAGATATTACAGGCTCACTCATAGTTGACCCAGAAGACAATCAGGTAACAAAAACAGTTGGAGCGTGCCCGGGCGGGCAACGCACTACGTGATGACAGACGCTACTATGACTCTGTCATCTTAAAAGACAATTCCACCCGCCTGTTCAGTTCTCTGCCGGTTTTCTCATCATTGTCGGCGACGGGTTCTGCCTCTCCGGCTCCATCTACCTTGATCCGATCGATTTCAATGCCATGCTTCACGAGGTAGTCGCTTACTGCCTTCGCGCGCTTTCTGGCAAGAATTTCGTTCTCCTCAATGCTTCCTACATGATCAGTGTGCCCTTCCAGGTGCAGTTCCAGCTGTTGATTGGCTTTCAGGATGGCAACAGTGCTTTCCAATACATCCAGGTCCTTCAGCAGCAAGTTGTCTGAATCATGGTCGAACAGCACATTGCGCTCTACCCTATTGAGTTCTTCCAGCTCTTTTTCATTGGTCACCACCGGAATAACCACCTCAGGAGTGATTGCGGCAGCGATAGGCGCTTCCGGCTCTTCTACTTGTCCAGGTTGAGCCAATAACGGGGAGTCTTCCCTGTCTTCCAGAATGTTCACTACATTGCGCAGCAGTTTTGACCGGTAAATCTCGGCAAGGCGCCCTCTTCGTGCACTTGACAAGTAAACAGTGCTATCGCGGGTCAGGTGAAAATATGCATCAAACCTGTTGGAATTGATGCCTTTTCCCAGGTTCACCGGCTCACTCCAGTTTTGCCACGTATCGTCCAGCCTGGTGGCATAATAAATATCTGCGTTACCGAATCCTCCCTTTCTGTCGGACGCAAAAAACAGCGTTTTGCCATCGGCACTTAAAAATGGTGAGATCTCATATCCGGTACTATTGATGACATTTCCCAGGTGAATCGGAGGTGACCACCAGTAAAACCCTTCTTCATCAGGATTATCTTCCTGTGCCTGGTGAAACCTGTTCCATCCAGTGAATTTAAAGCTCACATACAGGTCTTCCTGCCCTACCGATTCAGCTCCTTTCATAGAAATTAAAAGTACATCGGATTCCAGATTGACACTGAGGCCGTAAATGTCATTTTTTTCTCCCAGGCTGTAGACGCCCTTTATTTCTGTCACAACAGGCAGTGTCCAGTTGCCCGCTTCCCGATCCGTAAAAGAAAGCCCACTTTTCGATCCCAGGTTATCTTCATAGGAGTTCAACAGATAGATCCTTTCTGTGTTTTGTGTAACACCCACAATGGCGTTGTTCCCACGGTTGTTGAACTGCCCCATGGACTTTGCCTCGTCCCACTTACCTTCGCTGTCCCGATCGGAATACCAGATATCCTGACCTCCCAGCTTCCCTCCTATGTTCTCAGCATGGGCAGCACGTACAAAGTAGAGTCGGTTGCCATCTGCGGCCACTACCGGCATGATCTCTTCCGCACTGGAATTCACACGAACCGAAAGAATCTTCACATCCGCAAATTCCAACGCTTGCTCTGTTGTTGTCTCTTGTGCACCTACCTTCAGGGCAAAGCACGTCAAAACGAACACATGTAGCAGCTTGCCGCCTGTACTAGTATACCTCAAAAAAGGAATGTAGCCAATCAGCGAAAAGAGCACTTTTAAATTAAAGATTGCGATCGCACTCACTCTCACTCCCACTCTCTCACTCACACTCTCTCCCACTCTCACTCTCACTCTATCTCCCACTCTGTCAATTGTATTTCTCATGCTCATCAGAAATTAAACGGTTTTGGAGCTGCCCCCTTTTTCAATAAAATTCCAAATACGAATTCATGTGTACTGCCAAAGGAATTGTTGAGCTTGGCAACAGGCACATCATAAGCATAGGACAATTTGTATTTGTCACTAAAGTAAAACCCAAAGGCTCCTCCTACGGCATCTCTGTTGCGGTAGTTGAGTGCCAACCATATTTTTTCTTTGTAGAAGAGTTTCGTATTGGCATACAGCGTAGCAGGCGAGAGTACCTTGTAGGAAAACAATATTCCGGGACTTAGTTTGAAGTCAGGAGCTAAGTCAATGAAGGTAGCGGCAATCAGATTGTGTTGTGTTTCTACCCCATCAATCCCAAAAACCTGACCGCTGCCCAAACCGCTGCCCATGATCCTGTTGATGCCATAGGAAACATAGAAATTGTCACTATACAAGCTCACGCCCGGGTTGATATAATAGGAAAACCTGTTCAGACCACCGTTGGCATATAGCTGATACAAGGGATCATCTGCTTCGTTGCTCACTCTGGCCCTGTTCCGGTCGAACTCTGCGCTGTTAAAAGTCGCAGAAACACCGATTGACAAGATCATTTTGTCAGACACAGGCATGTGATAGGCATATCCCAGGTTGGCCGTAAGGTTGGAAAAAGCGCCCTGTTCATCATTGAGCAGAGTGGCACTATAGCCGTGTTTAGGTCGAATTCGAATACTGGTCTGAGGCTGTAGCTGCCTCCTCAGTTTGATACGGGCCTTGCGATCGAGTTTTCTCACTGCACGCTGGATACTATCCCGTACCAGTTTCCTGTACAGATTGGGATTACTCATCCTGAGTGCATTACCGGGCAATTTGACCATGTCCGTCATTTTATCAACATCATAAGGACTCCTGTACCGGACTCTTCGTTTTTTCTTTCTCTTAATCTCTGGCAGCATACCACTTACGTGGACATAGTTGGCAAACGGAGAATTGTTAATCCCCGACCACTGCCTTCTCAACCCTATTCGTATATCCGTATGGTCTTCTATCCCTGAAAAAGCCGGGTTGAAAAGCGGCAATACCTCAGTATACTGTGTCAGGGGCAGGGCGATCTGTCCGCTGGCATGGAATGACACCAACAACCACACGCAGAAAAATAATATTTTGTACAAGCTCTTCATGTTATTTCAATATGGTGATTGTTCCTGAAAATCTGGTTTCAACAGCATTGTTGAGTTCGATGATATAATAGTAGGAAGCTGCGGGTAGTACACTCCCGTTAAAGGTCCCGTCCCACGGCGTTTGATACCCCTGAGAGGTAAACACCGGCTGACCCGCCGCATTGTACACTTCTACCGTGCACTGTGGATACAGATCGAGATTGGTGATCTCCCAAACGTCGTTCATCAAATCCCCGTTGGCGGTGATCGCCGTTGGGATCTCCGGCAAATCCAATGGGTTGACAATGATTCTAAATATTTCCTCCACAAATAAATTAGGATTACCGTTATCGGTAGATCTTACGCGGATAGAAAACGAACCACTCTGCCTTGCATCAAAAACCTGATTGCTTACCAGAAAGCTCTCAAGGATACTGAACTGTCCATTGTCATCAGCGCCATCGCCATCTACCAGTGTGTAGGTATGAATGTCACTAAAATCCTCGTCAATGGTACTAAAAAGCCCCACTCTGGACCCTACCGGTAATTGTTCGTCAATGGTGTTGTTGTCCAGCATGATGTCAGTAGGTGGATTATTGACATCTATGACCCTCACAGTAGCCACAGCGGATGTAGACAAACCCTGGCGGTCGTCGGTTACCCGGAATATAAACTGGTAAAACGGTGTGATTCTCGCATCCAGGGTCGAGTTATCTGCCACACTGAGTTCACCATCTGCTGATAAAGCAAATATGCCTTCCTCATTTCCAGACTGTACCTCAAATACAAGTGGGTTATCTTTCGGAGAGCTTGCCACCAGCGTCCCGATCAAGGTACCTTCCTCCACATTTTCGTCCATTTCAAAGCTTTGGTCCTGTACAATGGGAGGAGCAGGCACAAAGACTACGTTTACTGTAACAGTGGCCTGATCTTGTCTGCCGGAAGCATCTGTCACCCGGACACCCAGGTCATAAGAAGGTGTCGTCAATGCATCCAGCTGGGAAGCGTCAGCCACGGTCAATATGCCGGTCATGTCATCCAGGCTAAAAATCCTATCCCCATTGCCGGAAATAATTGTGTAAGTGATGGCACCATCATCCGTCGCAATGATCAAACCGATCTGCGTATCATCCGGCACATCCTCTCTCACACTAAAAACCTGATCCTCAATTACAGGGTCTACGTTAGAAGACAGAATTTGAATTTCAAACACTTTTTCAAAACTCAGACTAGCAGGTTCGCCATCGTCTGTAGTGCTCACCCTGATGCTGTACCTGTCCCTTATTTCGGCATTAAACTCCTCATTCGTCAACAGGGTATTTGACTCAATCCTAAAACTTGCATTGTCAGCATCTCCTGTTCCGGAAACAAGCGCATACGTATGATTATCCTCCGTGTCAGGGTCTACAGTGGTAAAAAAACCAACCAGTGCGCCAACAGGGCTATCGTCCGTCACCACATTATTAGATAGCAAAATATCGGTCGGGGCCCGGTTGAAAGGAAGTACCCTCACAGCAAATTGTTCTTCAATTGCCGATCCACCAGAATCTGTACTTCTTACCCTGATCAGATAGGTGTTTTGTTCCGCTTCCACAAACACTTCGTTACTCAATAACCGGTCACCATCGATGGTGAATGAAGCATTGTCGTCACTGCCGTTTCCTGACACCAGGCTATAAGTGAATGAATCAAACAGGTCGGTATCCTGGGTTGAAAAAGTCCCGATGAATGTACCTACAGGTTGTTGCTCAAATATTTCATTGTCTGAGAGTTCAAGGGCCAAAGGGGGTTCATTGACATTGCGGATCTTAATGACCACAGGCTTTTCCACTGAAAGTCCACCAAGGTCTATTGCCCTCAATCTTATGCGATAGATGGAATCGGTCTCATAATCGAAAGTGATCAAATTGAGTAATCTGTCGTCCCCGGTAAGCTGTCCCCACAACAAATCATCATTGATAAAGGGTTTGGGAGTTCCCAGGACTGTCTGAAAGCTGGCATTATCATCATCACCGACTCCTGGAACAAGTGTGTACAGGTGATCATCTAAAATATCAGGGTCTGTCGCACCCAGCAAAGCAATAACCGTCTCAGCTTCCACATCTTCGGAAACAAAGATGGTATCAGGAATAGAGATGGCGGTAGGTGCCTGATTGGTGGCTATGACCGTATTATGCGCAAATCCGGCTGTGATCAGTGAAATCTCCCGACCTTGCAATAGGTCAGGAATTTCCGTTTCCTTGAACCTGTTGGACCCCCATGATGTCAGCTCACCTGTTCCATACAGGACGATGTTGTGAAAACTACCCACACTGAGTTCATTAAACGGAGGAAAACCCGACGGGGCATCCAGCTGCGTGAAGAGCTCATTATCTCCCCAACCTTGTACCGTACCATCACTCCTCAATGCCATCGAATGGAATAAACCTGCGTCTACGGCGATTACATCCGTTAAGCCTGCAGGTACATCGGCTTGCCCAAATTCATTGGCTCCCCAGGAGACTACAGTGCCGTCATTGATCAGCGCCACGATATGAAAATGACCGGAAGCAATCGCGGTGACATCTGAGAGTCCCGCCGGGGGATCCAAGTCGTAGGTGGCCCCCTTTCCACTGATCGTCGTCACCGTACCATCTGCATGTAGCACAACAGTGTGTTCATCTCCGGCACCAATGTCAATGACATCAGTGAGCGTAGATACATCGGACTGACCAAACTCATTAAAGCCCCATGCCACTACTGTTCCGTCACCCTGCAGGACCACAGAATGCCCCAGTCCTGCGGCTACCTTGACGGGATTAACAATCCCACCCGGCACGTTGAGCTGACCATAGGTATTGTCACCCCAGGCAATCACTGTACTACCATCCAGAATGGCCAATGAATGTTCAAAGCCTGTGGCAACATCTGTGACATTTAAGTTCTGAAAAGGTGGGAACAGCTGATCGAAAGTATCGTCGCCCCAGTCTACAATCATGGTATTGCTGGTCTGGGCAGAAACAACAGTCGCATAGAGACACATGATCCCCATCAGCAGGGCATAGTTCAATTTTAACAGGGCTCGTTGACAGGGCAGTGTTTGTTGGATTTTATCAGGATCTTTCATTTGCGTATGCAAGCATTTACGGTTTATTGGAGCACATCCAGGGGTGTGTGACCCTGAATTTCATTTATGATCTTTGGTTTTAATTAAATGGTTACTCAATTTCAACTAATTATATTTCTTAGCCTTTATATTCAAAAGCCTTGAAGAAAAAATCATGTTGCTCATCGTCATTTAGTTTGATGCTGATGAGCGATTATCGCGCGTAAAGATACATTTTCTTTTTACAATGTATTCAAATCAGGTCTGTTCCGGGAAAAGATTGGGTGGGATCGATTGCTCAAACAAATGACGACAAAGAGTTGTTTTCTAACAGATTACAGTGAATTATCACAATTATTTGCTGAATTATGACTTTATTTGTTTGTACACGCAATCAAAAACCATTACATGATTAAAACTAACCACCAACCTGATTTCAGCGGGAAACCATTGATCCAACTCACTCGTTTCCGCTCCAATTTCTCATTTGTAATAACTAGTATTTACCCTCGCAGCCTTGTACTCGTTCTTGGTTTACTGCTGCTTACGACGTACCAGTCTCTCGCGGTGGCAACTCCTGATATTACTACTGGAAAGAAGAAGTCCACAGAGGAAATACCTTTGAAGGAAAAGTCAAAAACCCTTCATGAACAGAAGCCTACTGAAGTAGCGGCAATTGATGTAACTACCTGTGCCGGGGGTACAGGTTATCCAAATGGGGGCATCGAAACCGATGCGGAAACATTGATGTCATCAACAGGTCCCTTTAGCTATCAATATTATTTTGGCAACTCGGTCGACCCCGATCGCCTGATTGAAGACGGGTCCGACATCTTTCTACAAAAAGCGATCTCAGGTACCGCGGAGCAGGATGTTAGCGGCGCTACGACCGCGCGACTTAGCGGAATCAATGAAGGTATTTACACCGTTGTGATCACCGATCTTTCCACAGACGAGAAATCCCTGCCGATCACTGTTGTGGTGGAAGAAAGTATCAGCGCTGCTCCTGTTGCGATTTCATCAGCAGATACGAAGGACAATACCGTCTGTGATCTTTCGACCGCAGGCAGCTACAATGGTCAAATTACGCTGGAGGTAACGGATGGCTCTTCCCTTTCAGATTATACCTTTGAGTGGTATGTAGGCAGCTCAACAGATCCTGCCAATTTAATTGTTGCGACTAGTAAATCTTTGTCTCAGGTGCAAAGTGGCGTTTACACCGTGCTCATCACAGACAATGCTACCAATTGTGAGACGATTTTACAGCATACTATTAATGATGCAACGGTAAACCCTTCGCTCTCTTCGGTGGCAACAGGTGTGAGCACTGTGGATGTGACCGATTGTGTTGGATCAAATGACTTCCCCAATGGCAGTATCACAATTGATGAAGACGAAGTTGAGAATGGATCAGGAACTTACAGCTATGAGTATTACTTTGGGAATTCTGTACTAGCTGCCAACCTGATTGTTGATAATGAGGATATTTTCGTTCAGAAAGGAACAGGTTCTGCAATTGGTTCAAGTGTTGTATCCGGGGCGTCTACATCGTCCATTACCGGGCTTAATCCAGGAGTGTACACCGCTGTCATTGTAGATGAGGAGACAGGCTGTAAGTCTGTACCATTCACAGTGGAAGTGGAGGAATCTACTCAGGCATTACCCATCGCCATATCCAGTACCGGAACGGTTGACAATACTGTTTGCGATGTCACCATTTCGGGAAGTGCGACGGAATATAATGGTGCGATTACGGTCGTCACCACAGACGGATCAAGTATAGCTGACTACGTTTATCAATGGTATGAAGGTTTGTCAACCCGCTCAATTTCTTTAATTACGGAAACAAGCAATGTTTTGGAAAATGTGCGTGGCGGCACCTACACAGTGGTAGTGACCGATCTCTTTAGCAATTGCACCATGCAATTACAGCATACTATTCAAAACACCACAGCCACACCTACCTTCACCGACCCGTCCGTGGACGTATTACCAGTTAGCGAGACTGCCTGTGCTAATTCAAGTGGCTATCCAAACGGAGGAATCACGGTAGACCTGACGGCTTTGGTTGATTTTAGCAGCGCATCAGATTACCTCGTTGATTACTACTTTGGTACATCGGCACTTCCGGCAAACCTCCTGACTGTCGATGGAACCACCAGCATTTTTGATCAGAAAGGGATCAGTAGTCCGGGCTTTTCCACCAAAGTGGAAGAAACCGCAATTGGTACTTTACAAGGGTTAAATGCAGGTGTGTATACAGTGGTGGTCACAGACAGCCGAACCGGCTGTACTTCACTTCCTCAAACAGTCACTGTCACTGAAAACGGAAGCGTGGCCTCATTTACGGCCAGTACCCAAAATAATACAGTTTGTAATTTTGGCTCTACCGCCGATTACAATGGGGCTATCTCAATCAGCCCTGCCACCGGTAGTGCATCAGATTTTACCTACAGGTGGTTTGCAGGACAAAGCAATTCATCCGCAGATGAAATTCCCTCCAGTGCCCTCACTTCGGCGACTGTTTCGGAAAATGTTCTTTCGCAGGTCCCTGGTGGCTTTTATACAGTAGAAATTACAGATAAGTCCACCAATTGTCAATCCTTGCTGAGTTATCTGATTGAAGACGACCTGACGGCTTTACCGGTAGTAGATGATGGTGAGGTAGTGATATCTTCGTTGACTAATTGCGAAGGGAGCGCAACATTTCCCAACGGTGTGCTGGATGCCTCAGCGGCCGTCAGTGGTGGCTCAGGATCTTATGAGTTCAACTGGTATCATGGTGAAAATATCATTGCTGATAATCTCCTTGAGGCAGGTAGCAGCATTTTGACACAAAAAGGAGAAGGTACCTCCTCCCCTGCGGTCGTCACCTTCTCGGCAGAGGGCGATGTCATCAACGGCCTCAATGAAGGTGTCTACACCTTACAGGTGATCGATGCAGCCACCGCCTGCGCATCGGCTTCCTATCAATTTACCATAACTGAAGACCTCGCTTCCATAGCGGCAGTTGTCAACAAAAGCAGTGATGACTTTGCCTGTAGTATTGACGAAGCCACCGGGAGCCTGAGTGCAGTAGTGTCCACCTCAGGAACATTCAGCTATGAATGGTATACAGGCACCTCAGCGGCCGGAACCATCATCAGCTCCACAGCCACTATTTCTGGCTTGAGTCAGGGCAGCTACACGGTCAAAATAATCGATAATTCAAGCGGTTGCTATATCACTTTGACCTCTGATATCGATCGCAAAGCACCTTCTTTGTCGATCATGGGCACTGCCGGATCTCAAACTAACTGCTCACCTAATGGTGGTGCATCAGTGAGCGTCGATGGCGGTTTGTTCTCAGGAAATACACCCGTTGGTTTCACCGCAAGTTATGTTTATGAATGGTATCTGGGGAGTGATACGTCCACCCCATTGGTGGAAGGTTCCGACCCGGGCAATGGTTCAAATCCAACTGGCGTCAATACTGCTGCCATTTCAGGACTAACCGCCGGCGAATACACAGTAGTGGTCACTGAGACCTCTTCTGGTTGTAGCAGCGACCCATTACTCCTCAGTATTACCGATGGGGTCTCAGCCAATGCACCGCAAGTGATGATATCAGCAGACGTCATTCCTTCAGATTGTGGGGCGGCTTCCGGAGAATTAAGTGCAGCAGTGACTTCCAATCCCACAAGCAACAGTTTATCCTTCGAATGGTATGAAGGCGCTGGTGATTTTACGTCAGGAGCAGGGACTCCATTAGCAACCGGAGATTTCCTGGCAGCTGACCCCTCGGTATCCATCGATATAGTCAATGTAAGTGCGGGAGGTGGTACCTCAGCAACTACGAGTATCAGCGGTATCCTTGCCGGAGTTTACACCCTGGTAGCGATCGATCAGGTGACTGGTTGCCGTTATCAGCAAGCATATGATTTACCATTTATTGCGATCGCTGAAGTAAACGCACTCACCATCAAAAACATCGAGGCTTGTCCCGACAATGGTCAAATGCTTGTTTCCATGCGTGACGACCCAACTAATGCCGGTTTTGTTGCCGGAGATGTAGATGATATTACGCAATACACGTTATTCTTATATGCCAAAGACAATTTCCCGGCAGATCGATTGACTGCTTATACTTACGAAGGCCTTCGGTTTCCAATGACAATTGATCCACTGACAGGAGAACAACGTGATGGTGATGGGGCTCTGATGAGCACAAGCAGCGCATCTTCGGCTGGTGACAATGTGATTTTTGTGGATTTGCCAGCAGGCGATTATATAGCGCTGGCCAGAGAAATAGCCAATCCTGCCTTTAATCCCGGTTCTACCCTTCAGTGCTGGAGTCTGCTGGATACTGAGGAGATTGAGCAAAACGCCTATGATCCTGTCTTGACCAGTACTTCTGTCACAGACAACACTGTTTGTGATGAGGTGACGTACGGCGGCAATGGGAGCATTTCTGTCACAGTAGAAAAAGACCCGGCTGATGTAGTTCAGTCCAATGGTTTCCGTTTCACACTCTAT
>ERZ1740068.741-NODE-741-length-13333-cov-6.630441_pt1 | contig 13333 bp, 6 predicted proteins | sample MGYA00581735_ERZ1740068 | MGnify/ENA primary metagenome ERZ1740068 (study PRJEB43018, sample SAMN04849740) | marine metagenome | isolation source: floating plastic debris | place: Pacific Ocean | collected 2008-08-30 | study: EMG produced TPA metagenomics assembly... | reverse complement strand
TTCCCCAGGTTGTTGTATTGGGATTGTTGATTTCTAGATTTAAAGCTGTACCAACACCAGAAACGTCAAATACTGTATCACCGCTACCTTCATTGAAATCATAAAGAGCGAGCAATCCTGCGTTAACTCTAGCGCTAGGGTTTGAACCAGAACCAGAATCAGATTGGTTAACAGTTACGGTAACTTGTGCTGTATCGGTTCCTCCGTTACCATCGCTGATTTCATAGCTAAAGCTATCTGTTCCATTGAAATTACTATCGGGAGTATAGACAATTTCATTATCAATAATTGTGGTATTTCCATTGCTTCCAGGATCTGCGGAAATAATAGTTAAACTGTCTCCATCCACATCGCTGTCATTTTCTAAAACATCAATGCTTACTCCTGTTTCTTGATTGGTAGTAGCAGTATCGTTTTGAGCAAATGGTATATCATTAACCGGAGCAACATTGACCGTAACTGTTGCGGTATCGGTTCCCCCCTCATCGTTACTTACTTCATAGCTAAAGCTGTCTGTTCCATTGAAATTACTGTCGGGAGTATAGACAATTTGATTATTAACAATTGCTGTAGTTCCGTTACTTCCAGAGCTGACGGAGTTAATAGTTAAATTATCTCCGTCCCCATCATTTGCTAGAACATCAATACTTACCTGTGTATCTTCATTGATGTTGGAACTATCATTGATAGCCTCTACAGTATTATCTGGAGGGTTAATATCAACATCATCAAAATAATTTTTCAGAGCATCAAACCACTTCTGAGCCATTTTGGCTTCACCAGCATCATTGGGATGTACTCCGTCATAAGTATCTGTGTTGGCATTAAATCCAGAACTTTGATCTACTAAAATAATCGGAGAATTAGCTTGATTTTTATCTGCAACTATTCCCGGAATCCGGCTATTTAAATCGTCTATTCTATTGTTTGTACCTGAGTTTCTTGTGGGAATCAACTGACTCAGAAAAATAGTGATATCAGGATTATCTTGTCTGAGAATATCTATAACTTGATTGAGTTCTTCTACAGAACTGATAGCAGAATTATTTTGAATTGCATCATTACTACCAAGGTGAATTAAAGCTACATCCGGTGTATAACCAGTTAACCAATCCGATAGATTACCTTCACTACCTCTACCATTAATTATTTCATCTATTCGCCATCCCCAATGACCTTCATGGTCTGGGTCAAAACTTCTATCTTCAAAATTATTACCATCTTTATTTCTATTCTCAGAACCGACAAAATCAACGTTATATCCAGCTATATTTAATTGTTCCCAAAGTTCCTTTCTATAAGAATTTTGTCCATTCTCTGCTTGAGTAATAGAATCACCTAAAGTTACGATTTTGATAGTATCTTGATTCATGCTTCTTGCAAATAAAAAAGTAGTCGATTGAGAAAAAATAAGCGAACGAATAAGCATCAAGCCAAAATCACGGATTTAACCGATTTGATTTTAGATTGAATGAAAATACTTCGTTCAGAGAAATATTTAGCTTTTTGTTACTGATAACTAAAAAACAAAAATATCAAAAAATATATTAGTAGATGCAGGTGATAACATCAGTGATTATAGCAATACCAATCAAGTTGTTTTATAGCATTTTTATGAAGATTATGTATATTTTTTGTCTATATATACCTAAGCTAAAATACCATTATTTTTCTGTGAAGCTCAGATAAATAGTAAATTTAGCCGATATTAAAAAGTGTTAAAAGTCTGAAGGGGGGACGATACTGGCTTGGACTGCAAAGTACCTTACTTTTGTCGGGGCTATGCTCGATAGTAACCGTATCTGGGTTAATAAAATCTTATTCGTGGGATAGGTTCATAAGTGATTAACCATACAGTTACAGTTTAATTAGAAAAGTTTTTAAAAGTTAAAAATGAGTTTCCGATTTTACAGATTGGGGACGAATTTGATTATGCTTTTTCTAAAGCATCACATTTTTCTTTCAATTCGATATCGTTAGATTTTTTCTTTTTTTCTAGATAATCTTTTAACCATTTACAGCCACGTTTTAACAATTTTTCCATATCCTCATAAGATTTTACCTTCTCAATATCCCATACAATCGCAGTATTATCACCACTTCCCACAACAAGGAATTGACCATCTTCTGAAAAGCTGACACTATATAACTCTTCATTATGTCCGGTAATAATTTCTGGTCCTTTATCACTATCGGTATACCACAATATTACGGTTTTATCCCCACTTACTGTGGCTATTCGTGTACCATCAGGAGAAAAACTTACACCATTAACTTCATCATCATGTCTTTCTAGATTTTTGTGATGGAAGAAGATTCCGTCAGTATCTTTTTTCCAAAGTATTACCTTTTTATCATTACTGGTACTAGCAATTTTATTTCCATCAGGTGAAAATTTTACATCAAAAACCCAACTATTATGACCTTTATCACCTGCAAGAGTTTGTTTGTGTTCAAATTGATTATTATTATTAAGCTCCCATAGCTTGACTGTATTATCATCGCTTGCAGAAGCAATAATATTACCATCACTTGACCAATCTACAGCTCTAATCCAATCTTTGTGACCATCTGTATTTGTTTCACTATAGCTTTCAATTATCTGACGTTTGTCATCAGAAAGATTGATTATTACTATAGTATTGTCTTTTAAACCTACTGCTAATTTTTGACCGTCTTTAGAAAAACTTACATCTAGTAAATCGTCGTTAAAATTACTAATTGTTCTGATTAAATTCCCATCACGATTCCATAAGTTAACTGTTTTATCATCACTAACTGTAGCTATAATTTCACCATCAGGAGAAAAAGCCAAACTATTCACTTTTTTGTCGTGTCCTTTGAGAGTTTTTATTAAAGTTCCATCAGCTTTCCATAATTTGACCGTATTATCGTAACTAGCTGTAGCAATAATTTCTTCTGTACCCTTGGGTGAAAAAGCGACCTTCCTGACTTTATCTGTATGGGAATTGAGGGTTGTGATTACACCATTACCAAGCTGTCCCTTGTGTACGGTACTAGCTTTACAATCATCAGAAGAATTATTATCCATTCTATCAAGTTGCCAAAGTCGGATTGTAATATCAGCACCAGCAGAAACAATGGTTTTACAATTTGGGGAAAAGCTAACACCATAAACTCCATTGGAATGTCCCTCAAGAGTTGTAATTAATCTAGCTTCGAGTTTACTATCGAGCTTCCATAGTTTAACTGTATTATCTAAACTAGCAGAAGCGACAAGTTCACCACTATTACTGAAACTAACGCTCATTACCCGGTCTTTGTGGGATTTGGGTTCTTTTTCGCAATCAGATGAACTACAGAAGGTAGAAAGTTGATTATTTTCCAAATTCCATAATTTGACCGTACTATCCCTACTTGCGATCGCGATTTTTTTCTCATCTGGAGACCAAGCTAAAGACCATACAAAATCCTCAAATTGATTACTGAGTATCTTGTCAGGTACAAATTCTCCCTTACTATTTTGCTTCCATAGTTTTACTGTATTATCCCGACCACCAGTAGCTATTCTTTTCCCATCTGATGAAAAAGCTACAGTGTTAACTCCGTTGTCATGTGCATTTTTTAGAGTTTGTTGCAGATTGATAGAATTATTGTTAATATCTACTTTCCAAAGTTTAACCGTACCATCCCGACTTGCAGAAGCAAGTATGCGACCATCTGATGAAAAAGCGAGACTGTAGATACCTTTTTCATGAGCTTTGTTTAAAAAAGTTTCATTATCTTTGATATCTTCGTAATATTCAAAATTTTCGTCGTCCAATTTCCAAAGTTTTATATTACCATCAAAATCACCCGAAGCAATGATTTTGCTATCTGGTGAAAAGGTTACGCTGTATACTTTCTCTTCGTGCTGATTTTCTTGAGTTTTTTCTTTTCCAAGAATATTCAGCAGCTTACCATCGGAATTCCAAACTCTTATTGTTTTATCATAACTAGCAGAAGCAATTTTTGTTCCGTCAGGTGAAAAAGCAATATTCCAAATAAGACCCCCATGTCCGTCTAAACGATTACGTTCTAATAACCAATAAATTGGTTGTTGTAGTGATTTGATAACTTTTGTACTAATGTCTTTAGAAGGAGTTTGTTTTAATTTGAAACCAGTTCTGAGAGCTTCTTTGAGAGCATCAAATCTTTGATTGGAAGCAAAAAGCGCTTTGGAAGATTCACTGATAGCTTTTATTTCTGCTATTTGTGTGTTTTTTGTTTCATCTGCTGCTTTTTTCCAAGAAAATCCAAATGAGACCATGGTAATAAATAGAAAAACAACTAATATACGCAAACGGTTACGTTGTTTTTTTATAGAATCTTGTCGTTCTTTTTCCTCTTCTTCTGTTTTTTGTCGTTCTGATTCTAATTGTTTGGTTTCTTTTAATTGACGAATCGGAGAAACTAGATAGTCATGAATTAATTGATAACGTGTATCATGCTTTTCGTAAATTTTGGAAACAATTCTCGAAGTTACTATAATTTTTAGTACTAAATCTATTTGTTGTCTATCTATCGGATGTTTAATTTTACCTAAATCTGCTATCAATTCATATTCAGATTTAAGAGGTCTAGTTTCGTTATTACCGGTTAGAAAATACAGTATATATATAACTAAAAGTCTATTTGCTTCACCACAGTCTTCTATCACTTCATGATATAAATGTTTTTTGACTATTTCTTCTCTTTGGTGAAATGCGTGAGAGTAATTTTCCGGGCCAATTCTCCCTTTTTGTAATTCATAACCGATAATTTGTAATTCAATTGGTCTTACTTTACCGTTACTATGAGCTAAATCATTAATAACTGTTTCAAGAAAATCAGTATTTAGTTGTAATGCAGAATTATCATTTAAAACTTGAATGACTTCTTTTGCTTCTGATTTTGACCAATTACCTAATTCATAGCGATTTTCTCTATCTAAAATATTAGTAATTGCATCAATAGGAGATTTTAAACATCCAGAGCAACCTATACGTTCTATCTCTAATAAATCGTATAAATAGTCTTCTCTTAAGGAGAAAATAATTTTAGTTTTAGTGAAATTAATACATTGACATAAAAAATTATAAAATTCTTTTCTTCTAGCTTCAGATTTTTCAATCAAGAAAAATTCTTCAAATTGGTCAAATATTAAAACATTAATCTTAGATTGATTATATTTGAGTTTTTCAATCAAAAAATTGGGTGAATAAACTTCTTCATTGAGACTATTTACAAAACTTTCTTTGAGCTTTTCAAACCAATCTGTATAATGTCTGATTAATACTGGAAATACAGGAGTATTATCAATAAATTCATTTTTTAAAGCAGGAACTAAACCAGCTTTTAATAGAGAACTTTTACCAGCTCCAGAAAAACTGTGAATTACTAATAGTCTACATTCAGGTCGATTTAATCTATTGATAATATTTTGAACATCTTTTTTTCTTGCAGGTACATAAATTTCTTCAGTTAAGTTTGATTTATCTCTAACTGGTGATAGTGATGGTTGCAAATAACCGACTCCAACAAAAGCTCTTAAACCGTATTGTTGCTCAAATTTAATTAGTTTCTGTTTAACTTCAACAGCTTTGAGGTATTGTTGTTTATCAAAGTAAAGTTGTTTTAATTTATTTAGTATCTCGCTATAACCATAGATATCGTATTGACGATTTATCTCTTTTCTAGCTTTTTCTAAACTATCGATAGCTGCATCGATTTGGTTTTGTTTTTCTTGTAACTTTGCTAATATAAATCGAGGATGAGAGGAACGTAAAGGTGGTCTAACTTCAGAGATTTTATCTAAAATTAACAATGCTTCTTCAGCATGCTTCTCTACGGTATTTAATTCTAATTTTTCTAATCTAGCTTCAGCTAAAAAACTATAATCTTCAACTAATTGTAATTGTGTTTCATAATTTTGATGTAATTTTGTAGATTCAATCGCTGTATTATATAGAGTATCCCATTCCTTCAAGTTTTTCAGGATTCTACAGAGTAGAGTAATATTTTCGCAAACTAAATCTTGACGTTCAGCTAACTCAAAGTTTTTTAAACAAGACTGAAAATAAATCTTACTTTGTAAACAATCCGGTTGAGTCTTGCGGTAATATGCTATGCCAATATAAAGTTCTACAATTCCTTTTTCAAAGTATTTTTTTTCTTGTTCCCAAAAAAGTAGACTCTTATTATAATGCTTTAAAGCCGACTCCATATCTTTCTTTTTATATTTATCAAAGCCTATAATAAATTCCAAACAAGCTTCTAAGTCTGCTGGTATATTAGCTTGACGCTTTTGTAAAACTCGATAGGCTGTAATTAGTTCTTGATAATTTTGAAAATAATGGTTTTCCAGTTCTTTGGAATTGGGATAACCAGCATTATTAAAGAGAGTTGCAGTTAATTTATTTAGTAATTCGACTAAATCATCATTTGTAAAGGAAAAACTGATAGTTTTTGTCCAGTTATGAAAATCTGGTGCTAATTGAATTATTTTTTTGAGAGTGTCTTCATTCACCCAAAATAGGATTGGTATATGAAAGTTATTTCTAAATTCTTCTCGTGCTAAATTAACTTTTCTCAGAATATTTTCAAGATTTGCAACTGAATCTAAACCAAATACTACCAATATAGAAGATTCTTCGTATCCGATTTTTTCTCTGATATATTGATAAACGCTTTGTACTGATTTGGGTAAATTAATGACTTTATATGGATAATTATTATGTAATCTTTGTATGATGTTTTGGCGCAAAGATTGATAATTACATCTTAGTAAAATTAAACTTAATTCACCTTGAGAAAGCTTGATAGCTCTTTCTAATGTTTGAAAAGACTCATCATTTTTAATATTTATATTTATATTATCGGATGTCTCTTGATTATTCATGATGATTTACCTTGTATCGCTATTGATGTATTTCGATTAATTCCAAATATGAATTATTATGATATATAGAACTGAATTCTATCTCAGCTTTATAATTACCAGATTTTAAAAACGCTGAGATATAGAGTCAATAAATAAGAGAGATAACAATCGCGAGTAGTAAGAGAGTAATTTAAATAACTTAAGTCAGTATTCTACAAATTATCTGCCATTTCTTTCCTCTCTGCCAGAATTGGATTTATATCAAACCAAGATTCATCCTCTAAATGATATTCAAATACAAGTAAATGTCGGATAAAGCGATGGTATTCATCTTGGTCTTCTTGCTCTCCTCCGATATATTTTTGTTTTGCAATTTGACGTAATAAATCCCATTCTTTATTATCAATTGACAAAAAAGAATTTTGTTCCTCTTTAATCACTTTTTCCAAACATTTACTAGAGATTGGAGGGTCTTCTCTATCCATACAACTGCATATCAACCTTAATAAGTTTCGTACATGACCTCCACTTACTAAACATAATCTTCGGAAGGTTTCGGTATTATCAAAAATTTGGGTAATTAAACGCTGACTTTGCTCCCAATTAACTCCAGGAAAAGCTCTTCTCATTACCATTTCCTCAAGTAACCTGATACCTTCACCATACTCGGAACCATTTTTGAGACGTACAGGTACCATTGGTAGATTTTCTGGACGTTGACCAAATAAATCTCGTAAATTTGTGATGAAATCGGAATAACGAAGCACTAGTGGCATTGTATAAATCGTGTGACAATTAAGTTGTTTTAACTTGTCTCCTCGATGGACGAAAAGATTTTCAGCTTGACTGTAATCACCCACCCTCAAGGTGTTGTCCATTTTTTCCAGATTATCTACAATTACAACTAGTCCTTTTTTGCCTAGAGTTCTCAGTTCTTTTTTAGCTGGTATGAGTATATCTCGATTGATGGCTGTTAAAAGTTGGGTAGTACGTGGTTCTAAATATCGCTTTAATTCATTCCGTAATGCTGGACTATCTTTGGTTTGAGCTGTAATTTTTGCAATACCTAAAGATAATTCAACCCCCAAAGTCATATCTATCGAAGGAAAAAACTTTTTAATATCTTGAAATAAACTTTGAAATGAACTCGATTTAAAAGTAATACGATTTTGTTTCAAACTTTCAATAACCTTATGAGTTATTGCTAACAAGATATCCGTAACATCAACATTTGTTAAATTTAAACTAGCGCTCGAATCAAAATAAACTACGTGAAAACCTATGTTCTCTAAATTTGCTTTGAGCGCTAATAATTCGGTTGATTTTCCACAACCAATATGACCAGTAAATAGTTGACAGCAAGATTCCTCTGGCAAACAACGATTAATACGTCGTGTTAATCTATCAATAATCTGACCTCCACGGACAGAAGAAAAGTCAACGTACAATTGTATATCTTCTGGTTTTCCCTTATCCAGAGTTTTAGTTGGATTGCAACTTCTATAAAATCTATCTATATCTAATACCATCACAAACTACAATCCACTGTGTTACTTTCTTGTTACTTTATATGTTAGTGATTTTACTATTACAATAATCATACAAATGTCTTTTAAATTACTTATAAATCAAATTTAATTACTATGTAAAAATACATTACGCTCGATAAGGTCTTTGGGATTTTGGCAACCTCTCGAATAAAATGGCTTCAATTCCAGATTTATTCCCGATGATTCCTTAATTTAAGATTAGTTCCTCGGTTCGGGAAAAATCAGCTTAATAAAGACATAGCACTACTACCTCTCTAGATTTCGGGAAAAAAGAAAAATTTCTTAACCGACTGATAAGTTTTACCTCGGGAGTTTAAAGCTAAGTTAGAATACTCCGCTTTCTCTAACAAAAAAAATTTAATTAAGGAATCATCCACAACCAAACACCATTTTCTTGTTTTTCAGAAACTATATTTACATATTGAATCGGCATTTTTAATCCCACAGCACCATAACTAACCGCAATGGTCATTAAAAAAATAATCCATATTCTGACGACAAAGATGTAATTCGTTTCCGTGGGGTTGTTTGGAATTATTGCTTGCAGGCATTTTGAATATCAAAAGTACGATTTGCGGTATGATTAGCTCAAATGGCGTTTCATATCGTGAGAAGTACCGATATAGTTAAAACAATTCTCCGAACGAGAAAAGCCAACTGTGGGATATCGTAAATTTCAGCCATTACTCGCATCGTTTCCGAAGTTTCCAAAATCATTGACTCCCGAATTGCAAACCGAAAATGATTGCTTGTTTCAAAAATAGGAGAGGTGGAAGAGGGGAAGAGAAGGAAGAAAAAGCAATTTTTACAGGTAACCGCAAACAGGGAGAACAGAGCAATAAGTTTAACCTGAGTATTTTATTCCCACACAAGGTGGTATTAAACACCTTTACACAGCATTATCACCACATCAATGTATAAAAACAATCAACGCAACTAATTTTTTACTTAAGCAAATACTGAAGAATAAAATAAGCAATTAAAGTATTTTTGATGAATAAAGATTCAAGTCTACGAATTTACCGAAGGAATCGTCTCTAAATATCATAAAAAAAGTGTAATTATGGCTGATTGCACTTTTTTAAACCACTAAATATAAAGAGTGAAATAAACATTCTACTTACTATAGACACTGATATAACTACTGAAATAATATGTATTTATCGGAGAAAAAACTCCAATAAAAAGTAAATTTATTTACTGTATCAGTGTAATCAAAGAAGGATTTTTAATCATGCTTGATAACAAAAAGAAAGTTGTATCTGGTATTGTTGCTTTAAGTGGCACGTTTGTTACACCTGAATCTACACAAGCTACTTTGAATCACTCAAACTTAAATATTTTAGTAAAAAACACTAAAAAAGCAGCAGCAACACAACAAGCATCTGATGCGTTAAATAAAGTAAAGGCTACTAAAAAAGTTTTAGATTTTGTTAAAAGAGATGCACAAAAATCAATTAATAAAGCGACTAATATCAGAAATAATGCTCTCAAAAAAGCCAAACAGGCTGAAGAGATAGCAGAAGCAGCAAAAGAAGATTGGAGTATCAAACTAGTTATAGCAGTTAAAAAGCTCAAAGAATTAGAAAGTCAACCTGAAAAAACATATCTTTTAGAACAAGTGCTGAAAGCTAAAGAAGATGCAGAAAAAGCAAAAGAAAAGTTTGAAGAGAAAAAATCTGAAGTTGCTAAAAAAAGACTTGAACTCGAACAATACGAAGAAAGTTTAGCAGCTATTGTAGAAATGCAGGATAACAAAGTTAAATCCGCACAGATGGGTTGCAGAATAGCTCAAATCGACCAGCAGAAACTAATTTCTTATGCTTCATAGGTATTCGCTGACCGGTTATTAGGGAAAGTAGAAGTAATAACTTTCGCATCTACCATTATAAATACTTAATAAATAATTTCTACAATTAAATAACTTAAATCATAAAATATTAATTTCTCAAGTCTCGCTACTGCTTGAGAACGATTATTCACCATTAATTTACCGTATATTCTCTGCTTGAATCGCTTCCCAAGCAGTTTTATGATTTGTGCTTGAAAGACCCTTTCTAGTTTATTTACATCGCACTGTACTAGTGCTACAAATTGTGCTGTTGGATGTGGGTTAAAATCACCTAAAGCTAAAACTGATTCACGTCGGAGGATAACTCATGTTTCTACGCTTAGATGGGTTTACGAAAGAAGAACGGATTCAGATGACCGCTCGTGTGAATGAAGCGATTAACCAAGCTGGAGCTTGGATTACCGACTTTCATCAGTACTCAAACGTGTTAATTTGCATCAACATTGAGATTCCGAGCGCTAACTTGGAGAAACTCGCTTCAACTTTACAAGAGACAGGTTTAAATTTGAGTCAAGAGAGTATAGAACAACTTACTTCTCCGGAGGGACTCAATGCTGAAAAAGAAAGAATAAATAGGAACATTGCAAATCACATTTATCCATAATGAACCAGATTTGCATCGAGAAATACTTGCCGTTCCAGGATGATAAAACTCTTAGTTATTTTTAATTATTCCAAAAGCTTCACCATTTCCTCAGCAGTCTTCGTAGCAGAAGCGGGGTTTTGTCCGGTAACGAGATTACCACTGACCACAACATGAGATTGAAAATTATCTGCTTCGGTATGATTTGCACCTCTTTTAATTAACTTCGATTCTAGTAAAAACGGCATTTCTTCAGTCAAGTTAACCGCTTCTTCTTCCTCATTTGTAAAAGCAGCGACTTCCTTACCAGCTACTAAATAATTTCCATTGCTCAATTTGACGTTAACTAAACCAGCAGGACCGTGACAAACTGCACCTACAACTCCTCCTTTTTCATAAATTGCAGCAGTTATTTTTGATAATTCTTTGTTGTTTGGTAAATCCCACATTACACCATGTCCACCAGCAAAGAAAATTGCACTGTATTGATTTAAATCAATTTCCTTTGGTGAAAGAGTGTCTTTAATCTGAGCCATTACAGTTTCGTTTTCAACAAACTTTTTATTTAATGGGTCGTCAAGATTATAACTTTTTGGGTCTATCGGTGCTTCTTCTCCTGTAGGACTAACAAAATCAACTTCAAAACCAGCTTTGGTAAAAACAGCATAAGGATGAGCGACTTCATCGAGATAAAAGCCTGTCTTTTTACCCGTATTTCCCAACTTACTATGATTGGTTAGAACAATTATAATTCTCTTAGATTCTTTTTTGACTTCAGATTTAATCATTTGCTCCTTGTTATTACCTTCAAAAGCTCGAACAATTCCTTGAAAAATAAAACGTCTGTTTAAAGTAATTCCAGCAACAGCAATCCAAAAAAATATAATTCCTACAGCAACCGATAAAAGTTTATGTTTTCTGTTCATTTTCAAATTCCTATGATGATTTACTATTAATAAGGTTGAAAATTCAAAATTTTGATTGAAGTTGGTTCACCAGTCTTCGTTAATGATAGTAAACGTCCTAAATCTCCAGAATCAACCCGAGACTGAATATAAGCATCATATTGTTGCTGAGAATCCCACTCTTGGATTAAAACAATTTCACCGGGGACACTCTTATTCAAATAAAACCGTACCTTATTATTACCAGGAGCAGCACGAGTAATATTTAAATTCCCATCACTACCAAGTTCTTCAATCAAAGCTTCTTCTTGACCTTTTGCAGCATTCAAAGTTATTACAACCACCACAGGTTTAAAACCTTCAGATGTTTTCTTCCCTTGTGTAACTTGAGCGGTGACGAAATTTGAATTAAATGTAAGCAGAACGCTGGTTGACAACAATAAATTAAATATCTGTTTCATAGCTTCATAAATTGAGTAACTATCTTGTAATCGCAACAGTTAATTTTTCCAAAATTCTTATTTCAATATTTTGGACATTGTGATTACGGTGTGATGAGATTAATTGCTTTACATCTCTTAATTTAATCCGACTACAGCCATAAGAGAAGTATGTATTTCATAGTGCAGTCATAATATAATTTATGGCTACCAGTAGTTCAACACAGCTACGTCTCCTGACATTAGGTCGAAAACGAACCACGCAAAATCCAACATCGAATGACTTACTTAACCCAATTACGAACATTTATCGAAGCTTATCGCTTGGGTTCGTTGACTCAAGCAAGCGAACGTCTTGGTATTACTCAACCTGCGGTATCGAGTCATATTCGGACTTTAGAAGTTCAACTGAAGAAAAGGCTTTTTATACGACATGCTAGAGGTATTGACCCGACAGCGATTGCTCACGATTTAGCTCGTTCTATCGGTTCTCATATTGATAATATTGAAATTGCTTTTAATACCGTACAAGCAAGAGCTTCTAATATTGCTGGTACAATTCATATGGCTGCACCGGGAGAGTTTCTGAATGCTCGTTTGGCTCCGGTTTTAGCTATTTTAATGTCTCACGATATCAAAGTTCGCATTCATCCCGGTGGTAAAGATAAAATCTACTCGCTGCTTGATGAAGGTGCGATTGATTTAGCAATTACTGCTTCACAACCCGATAGTCGTGCTTTGGGATATCAAGGAATTGAAAAGGAAAATTTTGTTCTGGTAGCTGCAACTAACTGGGTAAAACGTAATTTGCAAAAACCTATTTTACCTGCTGATTTATTAAGTCAATCTTTAATCGCTTATGACGAGGATTTACCTTTAATTAGACAATATTTTCAACAAGTATTCAGCATTCAAATTGATGTCCAACCTGCTGCGATTGTTGGTGATTTGAGAATGATTTTAAGTTTAATTCTGGAGGAGCAAGGATATTCTGTACTACCCGAATATTTATGCAAAAGTCAGTTGAAAGATGGTTCGTTAATTCTGCTTCACCAACCAATCAATCCACCGACGAATAATTTGTATCTAGTTTGGAATCGTGGAAACTTAAGACATCCCAGAGTTGTTTTTGCAAAAGAAT
>ERZ1740068.740-NODE-740-length-13362-cov-6.860224_pt1 | contig 13362 bp, 8 predicted proteins | sample MGYA00581735_ERZ1740068 | MGnify/ENA primary metagenome ERZ1740068 (study PRJEB43018, sample SAMN04849740) | marine metagenome | isolation source: floating plastic debris | place: Pacific Ocean | collected 2008-08-30 | study: EMG produced TPA metagenomics assembly... | reverse complement strand
GCGCCCAGGTGAGCGATAGAAAGAGCGCGCTGAGGGCCGCGCCCACGAGCACCATCCGCACCGGATCAGGGCCGTCTCGCCCCGCTCCACCGCCCAGCACCAAAACCAGAACGGCCGTTATCCCAGCACCCACAAGCGCGGGAAGAACCAGCGCACCCGCCGCGCTGAGGCCCAGCACCCAAATGCCCATCACAACCCCGAACGCCGCACCACTGTTGATGCCTAGAATGCCAGGATCGGCCAAAGGATTGCGTGTCATGACCTGCATCAATGCACCCGCAAGGCCCAACGCCGCACCTCCCAAAAGCGCCGCCACGGCACGAGCCATTCGTAGATCCCGCACGACGATATGATCGGGATTGTCTGGATTGTACGCCGTCCACGCCTCAACGACCGTGGCCAGAGGCACGTCCCGCACCCCAAGACCCAGAGAAAGCGCCGCCAACCCGCAGGCAACCACGACAAGAGTAATAGCTCGCATCATAGCGGCACCTCTGTTGTAGGATCACCATCCACCGCAGCCGCAATCATCGGCTCCAACCGGTCGAGCGCGTAGGACAGCGATAATGGGCTGGAATGGCTAAGTGCTGCGGTCAATTCCGGATCCGCAACCACCTCGCGCCCTTGGACAAAGGCACGCATCGACGGGCGCAGGCGAATGCGTGCCAGGGCAGCGGCAGGATCACTGACCGTCAACCACAACAAAAGATCAGTGTCTATGGGCATCAGGTCTTCTTGCGACAAGCGTATATTATACGTCCTTGGCCCGGCCAACGCCTCCACTTCCGGCGCATTCACAAATCCCAACTGTTCCAGAAACTGCCCTCTGAGATCGACCGTGGTGTAGGCCCCAATCCGATCAGGCCATACGGCAGCCGCAGTTTTCCCCTGCCAGTCCGGGTGTGCGGTCTGGATCGCGGCAAAGCGCGCCTCGAGCTGGGCAATCTGGGCCTCCGCTTGCGCCTCCAAGCCCATAGCGCGTCCGATCTGGCGCGTCATTTGTTGCCAGCTTGCGCTGTAGTCGCTTTGTCCTTCGGGTGGCGGCAAGGTTGGGGCAATTCGTGACAGCAAACGGTATTCCGTTTCCGTCATGCCCGACCACTGACCCACGATCAGATCAGGCTGCAAAAGCGCGACCGCTTCTACGTCAATCCCGCCCGAGATGACCTGTGGTTCTGCGTCCCCCAACGCGTGTTGCGCCCATGGCCAGACGCCAAAAGGATGGTCCCCATACCAATACCGCAAAGCAACCGGCATCACGCCAAGCCCAAGCAGGAAATCATGACCAATGAAAGACAGCGACACCACACGCTCAGGCGTTCCCGACACTTCCGTTTGGCCATAGCGATGGGTCAACAAACGCGGCTCCGCCGACACCATCGCGGGCAGGCACAAGCAGCTTAAAAAGCAGAGAAGACGCGTCAGCACGGGCTTTATGATCCAAATATCAAAATAGATGGCAAGCGCACAGCGCGGGCTACGCCCGACGCTATGCCCCGCTTTTTGGAGATTGGCCATAGTTGGACGGCTTTTAGTTTACGTTTTCTAACCGCAACCATTGTCTAAAATGGACGGGCTTTGGCAATTCACCAAGGCCCACGCAGTTGCTAGTGTGCGTGTCAGAAAACCACTCCAAAATTCTTTAGCGACGCTCTGTCGACAAGGGCTCCAGGATACCGCGCCGCCCTCAACTTCCGTTCTTCTCAATTTCAATCCAGGCGCTGAGAATTGCCCAATCTCACCACTTTACAGATTGATGACTTTGAGAAAATCACCCCAGTTGAGGACGGTGCTGAAGCCGTCTTCATCGGCCACGAAGGCTGGCTGCGCTCTGGCATTGTATTGCCGTTCCACGAAGACTTTTGAAGCTCCGCTTCCGGGCTCAATTCAGTTTCGGATCGTCCATTTTCTTCTTTGTTTTCAATACATGACAAATTAAAGTGAATGCCTTAAAGTTGATTAAAAGCAGTCACTTTCGCCTCAGCATACATGCTTTGGTCTGAAGTAGTCCTGGAGATTGGATGCGACATCGGACAGCATCACCTCGAAAAGCATATACGCTCGGTCTAGCCCTGATCGTCGTGTTGTCGACACTGCAATTCGCAGGGTCGCGGTTTGTGACCAACCAACAGGCGGTCTCGGCGATTGAAATCAACCTGTCTGGCCGTCAGCGCATGCTCTCTCAGCGGATTGGCTGGACGCTCTACCGTGTGTCCGAAATCCGAGGGCAGAACCGTGTGAATGAACGCGGATACTACAAGAGCATCCTGGCGGCCTGCGTACATTTGATGGAGAGCTCACAGCGCGCTCTGGCCACGCGCGACCTCACGATGATGCAAGACGTTTTGGCCGCCGGTGGGCCATGTATGCGGCCGGACGATCACGTGCCCCTTCAAGTTCCAGCTGACCGCGCCGCTCTTACTGGAACAACGGTCCTGGCAGAGTTCACAAAAGAGGCCTGGCGTGTCGCCGTGGGCGAGGCTGAGGGGGATGCCGTCGGCGAAATTGCACGCCGGTTCGAAGAGCCTCTTGTGTCCCTCCTGGACCAGCTCGATCAGGCCACCCTAGAGGCGCAAGAATTGTCTACGGAGCGCATTGAATTGCTTCTGTCCCTCAACTGGTTGCTCATTCTCGCTTTGATCGTTGGCGAAGTGTTTTTGATCTTCCGCCCCATGGCAAAGGCAGTAGAGGGGTCAATTGAGGACCTGAAAAAGTCCAACGAGCGTTTAACGCAGTCCGAAGGACGTTTGCAGGATTTTGCCGCAACGGCCGCGCATCAGTTATGGGAGACCGATACATCGTTCCGGTTTTCTTATCTTGCTGCTGCGAACCCCCATACGCGGCTTGTCAAAGCGTCCGAAACTATAGGGAGGCGACTTTGGGAGCTTGAAGGCGTTCGAGAGGATGCCGAAGATGGTTCAGATTGGGAAGCACTTCGCGAGACGATGAACGCGTTCAGGCCCATTCAGAGTTTCGAATACTCTCGCGCCGAACCCGGCGCACGCCTGTCTTGGTGGCGCATCAGTGCTCAGCCCGTATTTTCCGCCAATGGGGCCTTTATCGGCTACCGCGGCACGTCTCTTGAGATCACAAATGAGCGTGAGGCAGAAGAACGCTTGCGACTGAGCGAACGGATGATGGCCGTTGGTCAACTAACCGCCGGGATCGCACATGACTTCAACAATATTCTGGCGGTCATTCGGGGCAATGCAGAACTTTTGCCGATGGCGGAGACACAAGACTCTCAGGATAGGAGCATCGAAGACATCGTCGCTGCCGTGCGCCGTGGCGCGGAATTGACGTCTCATCTTCTGTCTTTTGGCCGTGTGCAGCGCCTAAGCCCGGAGACAATAGATATTGGAGAGTTTCTGGATCGGCAGTCGACGTTGTTGCAACGCACACTCGGAGAGGATTTCAGAGTAGATGTCGACCTGCCAGACCGACCCGTTCGTGTGCTGGCCGATCCCCACCAACTCGAGGACGCCGTCTTAAACCTCGCGATTAATGCGCGAGACGCAGCAGGGTCCGGTGGTGGTTTGTCGATCAATACGTCGGTGCAAAGGGTCGCTCTTCCGACGGGCTTAGCAGGGCCGGACAGCCGAGCCGTGGAATTTGTGACTATCAGTTTCCAAGATAACGGTCCCGGAATTCCAAGCGAAATCCAAGAGCGTATCTTTGAGCCGTTCTTTACGACGAAATCGACCGGGGAAGGGTCTGGCCTCGGGTTGAGTATGGTCTACGGGTTCGCTCACCAATCAGGCGGCTTTATTGAAGTTGACAGCACAAGTGGCACGGGAACAAAGATCGACCTTCACCTGCCGCGCTCAAGCCAAAACCCAACCTCGAAGCCCTCCATCGACATGGAAAAGCTGGAAGAAATCGGCGCCGGCATGACAGCGCTCTTAGTTGAGGACAATCCGGCCCTGAGAGAAGTGACCAAACGACAGTTGGAACTTCTCGGTTTTGATGTGACCGATGGCGAAGATGGTGGCGCCGCTATCGCAGCGTTGGACGAGTCCCGCTCGTTCGATTTCTTTTTGCTGGATATTGTGCTTCCGGGCGATATTGATGGTGTGTACGTGGCGAATGTCGCGCTCGAGAAACAACCCGACGCCTCGATTCTCTTCTGCACGGGTTTCCCTGGGACAGGAAACAATCTAGTCAGGCAAGAAGCCTTGCCAGGCGCAGTTTTGGCCAAGCCCTTCAGCATTGATCAAATAAGCGAAGAAATCCAAAAAACACTTGGTCACAGGAAGTCTAAAAACGGAGTTGGTTGCTAGGCTGGTTCAATGGCGCTGATTTTTCCAACAAGATAATGCGCTGGTTGAGACCGAACGAGGCAAACTTTGGTTTGAACGATCTGCGCAAAAACGCCAAAGCTGACGCTATTTTGCTCGCCCTTTCTACCTTTCTGACCCGAAGGGTTAGTGCAGCGAGCATGATGCTCAGCTAGCCCAAAAGAGTTTTTTGGACTTCCATTCTTAATGTTATGCTTCCCTCGTTTTTGCACATGCAGCGAAGTTTCGCACACCTCCGTTGGTGCCGTTAGCTAGGGTGCTATGAGGGTAACGCTAGCTTATGTTAGTGGAATGCGGCTCACAAACTCGATCACCGACTACGATGAAAGATGGCCAAGTTTTTATCGGGCCGAGGCCAAACGGCTGCGCCCTATGTTCGGTGATGCGTTTGTCGAGTTACATCACGTCGGAAGCACAGCAGTCGAAGGTCTGGCTGCAAAACCTGAAATCGATATTCTTGTAGTTGTTTCCGATCCCAGTCGTTTGGCCCAATGGCAGGCCGAACTACTGCGCTTGGGTTACAGGCGTGGTGGAGATTTGATGGAAGGTCATCACTTTTTCATACGTGACGAAGGTGGGGTGAGAACCCACAAGCTTCACATCTGCCCATCAGGCCACTCACAGGTAAGCAGGATGCTAGGAATACGTGACCGCTTGCGAGGAAACCTATCTGACCGTCGGGCCTATGCAGAGCTCAAATTGCGCCTCGAAGGAGAAAATAGAACGGGTATTGCGGAGTACCTAAATGCCAAGGCACCATTCTTGGACGACCTCTACCGAAAGAGCCAAGGGGGATTGAAGATTGATTGATTTCGCCCGGTACCTTGGCAGACCTTTTTCGGACCTGCGGACCCACAGGGAGATTTCGTCATGGCAATATGTTTTGGACGATGAAGAATTGGGAGGGGACCCTGGATACTGCAGTTACATTTTTTCTTCCCATGGGCTGGAAGTTGAATGTGATTCCGATGACAGAGTTTCAGTCGTTTTCCTCCATGCCAAAACGCAAGGAGGCTTTGACCAGAGTTTGATTTCATTCGATTTTTCCGCAACTCAGGCGACCGTGCGCGCTAAGTTTGGAGCGCCGTCACGCGCAGGAGTCGCAAACAACTATCCTGTACTGGGACAATTGGGCGCTTGGGACCGCTACGACTTTGACGACAGATGTCTTCACTTTCAATATGCGACTAGCGGGGAAGGTATTTCGATGATCACCATCATGCGCCCAGGGCGCGCTCCTTAAGAAGCAATAGTTGAGAGCATACCAGAACGCTGCTCAAATCGCTGCGGTCGCAAAGCGCGTAAAGCTGTCATGCAGTTAGAAATTGTCAATGGCAGCAAAGGCCGCAACTCGGCATTCCAGTATTCTTCGTTTAGTTGCGGAGAGTAGACGCTGGCTTCAGGTGAGGAAACGATCTTTTTCCGTGCCCAAAGTCAGAATAAGGCTGTCGCGAATCCTTTTGTCTCATGATCGGCAAATCAAAGACGCACAAATCAGGGCGACTTTTAGGTGCATGATTCTGCGAGCCAGTATTGGCTTCGACCGCGTAATTTGACCGATTAGCCATAGCATTCGCCGTTCTGATTATGTGGATCAATTGGCATCGAAGTTCGTGACGCTGTCAATCGAGGTCGCGGAACTGCGCTGAACAAGATAGGTATCGAGACAGATTGCCGAGGGCCGCTCGTCATGCTCGACCCAGCGGGCAAGACATTCCGCCGCGCGTTTGCCCATTTGTCGCGCGGGAAGATGGACTGTCGTAAGTGGTGGGTGGGTGAACTCGGACGCAGGAAGATTGTGGATGGACACGACCGATACATCCTTCGGCACAGACACCCCGCAACGATGCAGTTCGTGTAACACCCCAAAGGCCATCGGGTCAGACATGCAAAGGATCGCATCAAGCGACCCGCTTTGCGCAAGAGCACGGCGCGCGGCGGCAACACCGCCCTCAACAGATATCGGCTCTTCGAAAAACTCACAGCTTTGGGCGGAAAGCGCGTCGCGTGTCGCGTCCACCCGGGCTTTGGTCCGGTCGTTGCCAGTGAGAGGGCCATGAACAACCGCGATGCGTTGGTGCCCAAGCTCTATGAGATGCGCACACGCCTGCGTCGCCGCCAATCGATTATCATAGCCCACCGTGGGCAAGCGATAGTCTTGGTCGAAGTAAGAAATTGCGACGGCGGGAACCTGGACGCGTCGCAGCAGATCATAGAGCGCATCGCTGTGATCGACGCCTGTGACAAAGAACCCTTCGACCCCCACGTCCACCAGTTCCTTTGCTTTGCGCGCCTCTTTGTCGGGGTCATCATCGGTTGTGGCCACGATGAGCGAAAAACCATATTCGACCAACGTCTGCTCAATGCTGCTGACCGTGAGTGAGAAGATATCGCTTTCCAGATTGGGGATCAGTGCGCCCAGCAAGCGCGTGCGCCCGGAATTAATGGCAAATGCGGCCGCGGAGCGCACAAAGCCCAATTCCTCAATCACCGCTTCCACGCGCGAGCGCGTATCCTTGTTGACCACTTCGGGCGTATTCAGCACGCGGGAAACGGTGGCGACAGATACCTCGGCAGCACGCGATACATCGCGCAAATTCGGGCGTTTTTTCTTAGTTTCGCGGTGCATGTAAAAGAAGCTAATGGCAAATTGTAACTAGTTTCAACAAAAACTTGACCCGAATCATGATGCATGTAACCAGTTACATAGCTACTGGGAGAGTTAGGTGCTGCCGCAGCCTGTACTTCGCGAATTTACCAACATTGGTTTCGACGGGTCGCGTCGTAGCTTCCCAGGCTTTGCGACACGCAAACAGTCTGTCACCCGGTCTCTTGCTCCGCGCGACGCGATGCGCTTTACCCTGAAAGCGGGTGATATGCTCTCGCTTCATGAATGCGTCTCGCAGCAACTGGCGATTCTCACTGTTTTCGACGCAAAAGGAAACTTGACCCCAGGCCATCTTGGCCTTGAAGCGAACACAACGTTCCGAACAGAGCTTTTCGACTCAGGTGAATTTTGCGGGTGGTATGCTGGGCATGGCGGTGCCCCCCGGGACGCGTTTCCCGCCACCCAAGTGACGGTGGACGACCTGCGTGTCTTCCGCGCGCTCGAACCCTGTATCGTTTGGGTCGCGCGCCCGCTGCAGATCTTTGAGTTGGTCGCTGGCGGCGCGGCGGGGCAACTTGTCGTATCTTGCACGCCAGCGGCTCAAAACAGCCCAGTGTTGCCGCCTCCGCTTGGCGATGTGCGCTATGAATTCACCGTGTCACGCGGCACCGCGCGGGCCTATGAGGTAAAGCCCGGTGAGGTGGTCCAGATCATCGACATAGACGGGCAGCAGTGTTCGGATTTTATGGCTTTGCGTGCCGATGCGCTGGAACAGGGCTTGGAACGCGCCATCGACAGTACCGCGACCCGCTCGATGGTGCGCGGGGCCTATCCCGGGCCAGGGTTGTTTGACAAGTTCTTTGATCAGGATCTGCGGCCGATGATGAAGGTCGTTCAGGACACATGCGGGCGTCATGACACCTTCGGCATGGCCTGCACCGCGCGCGGGTATGAAGAGCGGGGCTTTCCTGGGCATGTGAATTGCTCGGACAATATTTCTTTCGCGCTGAACCCCTTTGGCGTCGCGCGCCGTCCGGCTTGGCCCGCCATCAATTTCTTTTGGAACACGTGGGTCGATCACCATTCCCATCAGTTGATGACCGAGGAGAGCCATTCCCGGCCAGGTGATTACGTGGCGCTGCAAGCCATTGATCCGATGGTCTGCGTCTCCACCGCCTGCCCCGATGACATAGACCCGATCAACGGCTGGAACCCCACCGATATCCATGTCCGCATCTATCGCCCGGACGCGCCCATTCGGCGCGCTGTGGCGTATCGCGAAAAGGAGGATGCGCCCATGGCCATAAGCCAGGAAAGTGCGTTTGCGCCAGAAACCTCCAAGCTCTCACAACATTTTGCACCAGCCCGCAACTTGTGGGCACCGGTGTCTTTCCCCGCCTCGGGCACAGTCGGCGAATATTGGGCCTGCCGGGAAAAGGTGACGTTGCAGGATATGTCGGGCCTGCGGAAATACGACATTGTCGGGCCCGACGCCGAGGTCCTGTTGCAAAAGGTCATGACCCGCGATGTGGCGCGGTTGGCGGTTTGGCGCGGGACCTACTCGCTCATGTGTGATGACGCGGGTGCAGTCATTGATGATGGCACGCTGTTCCGCCTGGCCCCGCACCTGTTCCGGTGGTGCTGCGGCTCGGAGGAAAGTGCCCGGGTGATGGAGGCGGCGGCTGAAGAAGATGGGCTGCACGTTCGCATCCACGGTATGGGAGATGCCCTGCCCAACCTCGCGCTGCAAGGTCCGCGATCGCGCGATGTGCTGCGCAAGATCGTCTTTACGCAACCGACCGTGCCATCGTTGGATGATGTCAAATGGTTCGGCGCCACTGTCGCCCGCGTGGGCGACCGGGACGGCATCCCATTCATGCTTGCCCGCTCTGGCTACACCGGCGAGCTGGGCTACGAGCTTTTCTGCGCGACAGATGATGCGCCGGGGCTTTGGGCCGCGGTTATGGAAGCCGGTGAAGAGTTCGGGATCGAGCCTATGGGCTCTGCTGCGCTCGACATACTTCGCATTGAGGCCGGGCTTGCCGCAGCCAATGCCGAGTTTGCGCCGGGGGTCGACGCGTTTGAGGCAGGCCTAGGCTTCGCCGTCAGTATGAATAAATCGGATTTCAGGGGCAAAACTGCTTTGAAACGCAATGCACGCGATCCGCGCCGAATGCTGCGCGGGTTGTGGTTCGAGGGAGATGATGTACCCGCCTCCGGCGCGCATGTTTACGATGGTGAACGGCCTGTGGGTGTGATCACATCGGCCACGCGCTCACCCTTGTATGAGCGCACCATCGCGATGGCCCGAGTGGCCGTTGAATACGCAGAAATAGGTACGGAACTGGAAGTGGGGCAAATGGACGGGCATATGAAACGCTTGCCTGCCGCCGTATGCGCCACGCCATTTTACGATCCAAAACGCGAGAGGGCACGGGCGTGAGCGACGCTGTAGTTGAACTGGAAAATGTCTGGAAGATCTTTGGAGAACGCGCGTCAGACGCTATGGACGCCGTCCGACAAGAAGGCATTGGAAAGCCCGAAGTCCTTGAACGGTTTGGCGCTGTCGTGGGCGTGAAAGACGCAAGTTTTTCCGTCGCCAAAGGCGAGATTTTTTGCCTGATGGGCCTGTCTGGTTCCGGCAAATCCACCCTGGTGCGCCACATCAATCGCCTGATTGAACCCACGGCCGGCACCATCCGTATCATGGGCGAAGACATCGGCGCGATGAAAGCCGAACAGCTCCGCGCTACTCGCGCGGACAAGATTGGTATGGTGTTTCAGAACATGGCGCTCCTGCCGCACCGCTCTGTGCGCGACAATATAGGTTTTGCGCTCGAATTGCGCGGCATGGATGGCTACACCCGCGCCAAAGCCGCCGACAGGGCGCTCGAAACAGTCAGCCTGCACGGCTATGGCGATCGCCTCCCTTCGGAGCTATCGGGCGGGATGCAGCAGCGCGTTGGCCTGGCCCGTGCTTTGGCCGCTGACCCAGAGATCCTGCTGATGGACGAGCCGTTTTCGGCGCTAGACCCGCTGATCCGTCGCAACCTGCAAGATGAATTCCTCAGCCTCAGCCAGGACGTGAAGAAAACCACGGTGTTCATCACCCATGACCTTGATGAGGCGATCCGCATGGGGGATCGCATCGGCATCATGAAAGACGGTGAGATCGTTCAGATCGGCACGGCAGAAGACATCGTCACGGCTCCGGCTGATGACTATGTCGCGGATTTCGTAGCGGGTATCTCGCGTTTGAAACTGGTGTCCGCATCTAAGATCATGGTGTCCCCCGAGAAGCACGGCCCCATCAACGGCGACGGGTATCCGGTCGCCCGGCCAGACGATGATCTCGACACGTTGGTCGGCCTTTCCACGGGTTCAGAAAAGCCCGTTTTGATCAAAGACGGAGACGTATTGGTGGGTGTGGTGAGCAAGGACACCCTGCTGACTGGTCTGCAAGGGGGAGCAGAGGCATGAGCGGCGCAGAAAAGATCGAAGTCGAAGATCGCGACGTTTCCGTCGGCACGTTTGTCGCGCAGAACGAGCCGTATTTCAGCAACGTCTTTGAACGTCTGCAACGTTCGGAACTGCCGCGTTGGCATATGAATATCTGGGGCCTGCTCGTTCCGTGGCTTTGGGCCTCGCTGCGGGGCGTGTGGCTTATGTTCTGGCTGGCGCTTGCGATTGATATCCTCGCCGTTGTCTGCCTCATGCAAGTTGTGAAATTCACGCCTTTGCTGGAAGAGGCGCTGAAGAACCCCGAGGCCAACACGACCTTGATCCCGCGCTATACCGGGTGGATCAACACGTACAATGCCATGGGTTGGATCCTCCTAATTGGCGGGCGTTTCTGGATGGGGAGCCAGGCAAACCGTTGGTATTACAATCAATATTCGCGCTGGCGCATTGATCATGCCGTCGCCCATGGCGTGGTGTTCAAACGCGTGGTGATCGGCCTTGTGATCATGGCCATCTGCGCACCTTTGACCACGTATCGTGCCACGCAAATCCGTTTGGATGAACGGGCCTGCATATCGCAAGTCCGCACGGCCGAAACGGTCGAAGACCTGCTCGCACGGTACAACGTCGATGATTTTGCCTCTCTTGAGAGATCCGTTGCGGATGAAATCACGGTGCTGCAAACTGCCTTTGATAGGCTTGATGGGCTGGAAAATCCATCCGACGCAGAAAAGGCGGAACGCACGCAAACCCGGCGCGACCTGCGTGCCATGACGCGCGAAGGGGAAGCTGTGGCCGAGTATCAGGCGATCACACCCAAGGATCGCTTCGATTGCAACTTCATTGATGATTTCCCAACACTGGCGCGGTTCGACGCTCCGCCTGAAATACGGTACCGCCGCGTGCCTGACGAAGACGCACGCGCCACAGGTGACGAAGATGCCACTAAGGTGATTGTACAGGAAAGCCCACCCGTTGAGGGCCGTCGCATCAATATTTTCACATATAATGCAGAAGCTATCGACACCGGCATCAATTACTTGCGTGCGCAATATGCCGGCATCTTTGACGCGATGACGAATGTTCTGCGCCAGTCGCTGATCCGCGTCGAAGTGGCGTTCATGCAAACCCCTTGGCCGGTCGTGGCCTTCCTCTTCATGGCGCTTGCTTGGGCCTATACCAACAGAGCCACGACCATATTCGTGGCAGGCTCTCTTGCCTTTTTGGCGGCGTTTGAGCTTTGGCAGGTAGCCATGCAAACCATGGCGCTAGTGGTCGTGGCAACTGCAATATGTGTGTTCGTTGGCTTGCCCGTCGGCATATGGATGGCCAAGAACAAACTCTTCCGATGGATCAACGAACCGATCCTAGATGTGATGCAGACGATCCCATCTCTCAGCTATCTCGTGCCGGCCGTGGCCTTCTTCGGCATCTCGCAGCCGCCTGCGGTGCTGGCGACCGTGATCTTTGCAATCCCACCAATGGTAAAACTGACCGCGCTCGGCATCCTGCAAGTTCCCGAAAGCACCAAGGAGGCCGCGCTCGCCTTCGGCGCATCGGAGCGACAACTCTTGCGCAAAGTCGAGCTGCCCATGGCGATCCCGTCGATCATGGCGGGGCTCAACCAAACCATCATGCTGGCGCTCTCCATGGCCACGATCTCTGCCTTCATCGGGGCGGCGGGTCTGGGCGCGCTAGTGACAGAATCCTTGGGCGATGCCCAGGCAGGCAAAGGATTGTTGGCCGGTATCGCCATCGCTCTGGTGGCGATGATGATCGACCGCATCCTGCGGGGCATCCGCGCCTCTTTCAGCCGAATTTAACCGAAAAGCAGAGACCAATAGGGAGACTATAAATGAAACATCTGCTCAAAACCGCCGCGATCGCGGCCACAGTCTCGGGGGCCCTGCTCAGCAGCACAGCGGCTTTCGCACAAGAAAAGATCATGATCTCGGATCCAAGCTGGAACGGCGCACGCGCCATCGGCCACGTGATCCGTGCGATCGTTGAAAATGAAATGGGCGGCGAGGCGGAAATCCTCACCGGCATGAACCAGCAGCCCGTGATCTTTGCTGGCATGGACAAGGGCGACGGCTCGATCGACGTGCACCCTGACATGTGGATGCCCAACTGGCAGACCGCGTGGGATGAGTATGTCGACGGCACTGGCGGCGTGAAAACCAATGGCGGCTATGCAGGCACATCGCTGCTCTACGTGCCAACCTACATGACGGATAAGATCACCTCGATCGAAGATCTGAAGGATCCAGAGATTGCCGCGATGTTTGACAGCGACGGCGATGGCCTTGGGGAATACTGGGCCGGCGATGTGACATGGGCCTCTACGAAGCGCTGGCAGGTAAAGTTCAAGTCCTACGGTCTGGATGAACTGTGGGAGCCGAACATCGTCTCCGGCGACACGTTCAAAGCCGGTCTGGCGGCCGCCTATGCCGCGTCGCAGCCGCAGCTCTTCTACTACTGGACGCCAGAAGCGCTTCACGTGCAATATGACCTGACCGCACTTGAGGAACCCACCCGTTACGACGGCTGTGAAGATCTCGACCTCGATGCTGAGAACTGGCTCGAAGTGTCCGAGTTTGAGTGCGTGGGCACAGCGGCCACTGTGTACGTCGCCTATTCCGCGTCCTTGGAAGAGCGCAACCCTGCGGTCGCCAAGATGCTAAGCAACATGGCTCTGACCGGCGACGAAGTGGGTGGCTGGATCCAGGAGATGTTTGAACTCAAACGCGACCCGGCGGAAGTGGCCGAAGAGTGGATCGCTGACAACCTTGACATCGTGAACGGCTGGATCAACGGCGACAGCTCTGGCTGATCAAAGCGTTACGGTTATGAGAATGGGCCGCTAATATTTTGACGCGGCCCATTTTCTTGTCCGATCACTAGCGGCATGCGACTCGTGCAACAAAACGGTGCTGTCAGACAAATGCGAACCGTTCTCCGGTTAGACCGCTGTAACGTGCCGCGCTGCAGCTA
>ERZ1740068.739-NODE-739-length-13364-cov-6.884063_pt1 | contig 13364 bp, 8 predicted proteins | sample MGYA00581735_ERZ1740068 | MGnify/ENA primary metagenome ERZ1740068 (study PRJEB43018, sample SAMN04849740) | marine metagenome | isolation source: floating plastic debris | place: Pacific Ocean | collected 2008-08-30 | study: EMG produced TPA metagenomics assembly... | reverse complement strand
CAAAGATGCTTGTGGTGGCACAGTAAATACTGCAGTAAATATCACTGACACGGACAATAAACCCGTGTTGTTGAGTCACGGTCAGACTAAGCTCTCCTCTGGGTAAGGTTTTAGCATCTTTATTATCTTTGGACTTAGCCATGATTGTGTCTAGACAAAATTAAAACAAAAGTATCCATGTGGCTTTTAAAGCATATTGATTAATGGTGAATCATTACCATCAAAGGCTCAAAATTTAGCTTTTTCATCTTTTGGTGCGAGCAGAATGTTTTGCCATTTTCCTTTCAAGATGCAGATTGAGGGAAGTTTGATTTTTATGTTTTATGTTATTGTCTTTGCTAAGCCTTGATGTATCTGAAAACTGTTCTCAGTGCAACAATTTGAAAGCATCAAATAAAATGTTGTTGTTATTTATTCATTGCTGTCCTCAGTCCTATCCCATGTGACCTTTCAAACACTCTATGATGTTAATAAGGGTGGCGGCAATCTGATATACACATTGTACATTATCTGAATTCAATACCAGGATGCTTCATCATTGTAGCAAAGCTAATAAATACCACAAGGCAATATTTACATGCATGCGTATGATATTTCTGGTATATATTATTTATAGTACCAACAGGATGAAAATACTTGAGCTCCCCCACAGGACTATAATTCATGGTTCAGGGCTAATGCATGAGAAAATTTTGATCTATGAGATTTTGAAATTTGGGGATTTGAGTAATTTCAAAGATATAAGGATGGATGGAGTTTAAATTAAGTGGCTTTGTGGATAGCAAAATAGCAAAATTTAAATTCCAATAGAAATTTTCTTCCTGTAGGTTGGAGCAATCCAGCTGTTCAGATTATTCAACTGTTTGGTTATTAATATTATTATTATATAATTTTCAGACCCATGTCAAGGAGACGGCCAATCAGTCATTCGGATACTTGATTCAATTCATTGCTTGATTGGACAACACTGAAACTGAATGTACTTACAGATGGCTAAAAAGTGGGGAGCAGTGAAGTAATACCTGATGAAATACATAAATGCCTGTAGTGTTGATTTTGAAAATTACTTGATTGCAGTAGGTCCATGGACATATACTGTAAACAACGCTTGTTATCGTTACCATCACCCATATAACATAATGTATGTAACAACATACTTCACTATGATCATAATACTGTTATACAGTAGTGAATTTCTGTATGTTATGCAATTGATTGTGACCTTGATGCTATACATTGTGAATAAAGGACTCATCCTATTATGTTTTCAGCTTGCCGATTTTTGTGCGAAAATGGTTTTACTTTATCAGCTGTGCCTTTTCCTTTATTTATGAAGTAACAGCCTTACACGGTACCAAATTTATCTACACACATGTAGACTTGCCAATAAGAAAAGGATTGATCATTCCAATGCACTGATTTGAACAACAAATTCAAATTCAAATCAGTGTTCCAATGACATTTTGTTGAATCTCGCCACTGATAATCTCAAGTTCCGCCCAGTCATTACTGACTCATCATTCTCAATTTTTAACTTCTTATATTTATTTTTGTTCTTCTTATATCTATATATACATGTATATTCATATTTTTCTTGACGTGACAATCAGAGATATCAAAATATATTTTTACTTTGACTTTTGTGCTCTTGGTACTACCACCTCACTTTGCCATTACGGACATTGATTGCAATAACTCTAAGTGGAGGGACTGGCTTTATTGGCTAAAGGCTCTAGCAATAATGATGTTTTGTGAATTTCAAATATCCTTACTGTTAAGTTTGACATTTTTTTGCTATTTTGATAATAATGACCAGTGGTTTTTTAACTTCTGTCGATTCACATGAATTCATATCTTTCAATCAGGGAGAAATCTCTGTTTTAGACGTGTTTCATTACCGTCGTACAATGTAGATTGCTGTCGTACAATGTAGTTGTCCCTTCATGAATATAAGGAGACAACTCTGCCAATATGGTTCAGTTGTGCAATGAGATAGATCTTATCTCATTGAGTTATGGCATTAGAATGGTTCTGAGACGTTAACCATGATGTATGATGCATATATATACTCACGTTCACATGGTGTTTTACAAATCCTTAATTACTTATTTCCTTTCATTTCTTCTCAAATTTTATTCATACTTTTTTGCGGGACCAATAATCTTGAATTCCGTCGAATTTCAATCTCAGTATTTTTTTCTGTTGTGAATCAATAAATCAAGAATTTGGAAAAACAAACTGTCAGTGATACTGATCAGCGCTAGACAGTAATGGAGTGATTTCTAGTAGGCAGGGCAGAGTAGGATGGGAACAGTTTAATTCAAGCTTAGGTCCAAGATAAAGTCTTAACTGCGACCTGATGATCGGATTAAATTTCAGTTTTTTGCTCTTATTTTGGTATTATCTAATAATATGGCCACTTTGGAAGTTTATTTTATGTTCATTGCCTGCATTTCCTCGCTCTCTCAGTATCACGAGTAAACCTACATCTGCGGTTCAACTTGTTGACTCTTGTTTGAGATATATTTCATGAACAAGTCTTCATGTTTGATTTTAGTCATCTACATTACATAACAAATCTCATCATTACAATGCAACAAGGTTAGAATACTAAAAGAACAAAAAACCAGTGAGCTTGAACTGATTGGGACTATTTCATGGTAGTATGAAACTACAACCACTAGAGTCCACCATGATCATTCTTCAAAACAGAAGATCCAAAATTAAATTGACATTTTAAAAAAACTAAAACTTTTGGAAACTAATCATTGGTCACAAATAAATAAAGGACAGCTGTTTATATTGTGGTAGGTTTAGGACAGATACATGTCAGAGGGATATAATGGAGACAGACCTTAATGCAATGAAATAAAATTATTAATATTCATCTCATTGTTCGACGATATTATTGCAGGATTATCCCCTCTTGGTAAAGATTTGTACAAAACCCCTTCAATGTGTTTAAGATTGCCATTCTCCGCTCATCAACATCAATACTTCTGTCCAAAGACAGATCTGGGCAATACCTTGAACTGAAGGCAACTGAAAAATGAGTATGACAATAAATAATCATGACTTGCTTAAATTAACCCTCATTGCCTGTAGGTAGATTTATAAGACTCCATAGTAATTTGAGTTTTGGCACACTATGTAAGATATATCCAGCAGTGTCCTCAGGGGACATCAGACCGGCTGACCATATTGGTTGTTATACCTATATTCTAATGAGGCTGTACTAATTTTACTTTGATTTTCATCTTCAGAGGACTCTAATAATTCACGTTGACTAGAAGTTTGTGAGCCGTTAAGCGTAGGGTCTCCCTGGTTGACAGGGCTGTATACAGTTTTTGTGCTGACTGTGACACCTTTCCGCTGCCGACGTTTGTGTTGATGATATATATAGTATACTACTAATGATGCTAATACTACGAGTAATACAGCCAGTGTGGAAGTGGCTGCATATACCACTGACTTGAGTCCATTAGCGCTTAGTCCTTGGGTTTGAGATGCTCCTGTACGCACGCCAATCAAATTTAAGCTGCCTGTGAAACAAACAAACCCATGAAGGACAACAACATCCACACCGAAATACTTTGGCATTAATAAAACAAAAAATGAACAGCCATGAAAGATTGAAAATCGTTGCCAAATTTTCTTTCGTCATATTCTACAAAAAACAGAAAATTTGCCTTTCTATCTTCAGCGGTAACCAAGTTTCACCAATTTTATGAACCAATTTCTCGTCAAGTAAACAAAAATGTACTCGATGACACCAAATCAATTTCTGTTCAACTTTGTTATTCTATTTGTCCATCAATCAATTTGGTTACCATCATTTGACACCCACCTGCTTTGACACATAGTCCGTTGTGAAGTTGCGAGCCTACGTAACACTCCGTACATGAGGAATTATGAGCCCCTGTACAAGCTGCACATGTGTAGTGACATGCCTTACAAGCAAAATATAGGTTTGACTGTCGCTGTCCAAAATATCCATCAGGACATTCATCCACACACTGATCGCGTAGATAGAACATATCTCGCCCACATTTAATACCTGTAATTCAAAGAGGAAGCAATGAGTCGACAAAGTAGTAAACACTTACATGTACTTACTTTTTAGAAGGTAATGGGTACACAAGTTTCATCTAGGTAGGAAGATTACGCAAATTCACCAAAAATTTGACAGGGATCCAAGATTTGAGTGCAATAACGTAACAGTAGGCTTGGAGGAAATGTTTACCACCAAAATGGTTAAATTTGGTGTGGTCTTGAAAGTATCAAGATTAACCTAACCATAGAGCCACAATGTGTAGAGCTAATCCACTATAAATAACAAAAAACCCAAATTCAAGTCTTTTCACCAGGATATTATGACAAATTACATAACGAAAACAAATTCATTAGCGATCAACTTTATATCAAGAAGAATGTGTTGATTGAATAACGGTAAACCGCTGCAACCCACTGCGGAGAATTTGAGGTATCCCATGTGCTCCATACACAATGGTCAGAATAATATTAGTAGCAAGGGAAGTGGTCAAACCATTCACCATTGTTATAATTTTACCTGTATGCTCGATGTTGTTGTTCACATTGTTGAATGGCTCATCGGTGGTGTCCTCATTGTCAGAATATGTGTCATGTTCTGAGGAGGGTAGGAGACCTGGGATATGATTTAGAATGTCCTCTTCAACCTCATTTTCTATATCGGTAACCTCTTCAACGCTGGTCTGAACCACGACTGGTTCGTTAAAAGTCGGGTCATCTGGTAATATGATACCGTTGTCAGCATACGCATCTTTGATAGTCTTCTCAGTAGGAGCCGGAGGTGGCAGGCTGGTGGTCGGTGGATCGGCTGATTTCAGAGGATCTGTTGCAGTTCCATGTAATACCAGTGACCAGCTTTTCAGGGTGGCAGCCTTACCTGCATAATATGTAACATACTTGTCACAGAGTGATATTTAAATAACTTCAGGATCAAGGAAAATTGAATTCCTCCCTGGTTATATTTTTAGATCATCCCAATCCTAAAACTGGAGTAGACGAAATAAAACAGGGTTACATCATGATAAAATGACACTAACAATGGCATTTTCAACAGTCCTGTTGACGTATTCAAGTGGCGGATTTTCCCCGAATTGAACTCAAAATTTTCTAAATTTGGGCATTAGCATTGGCAACATAACTGGCAGCGATTTGTTTTATGGCAAGATCAAAGAGGATTTCTGACAATGCAAAATTCGGTGACAAAAAGCACATCACTATGTTTTGGGAGCACATCACTAAATTTATCTATCTCTCTGTTCCATTCACCGATGTGTATATCCTTCTCCCTTACAAGATGAAAATTTATATTTTTATATAATTTTTGCTATAACATAAACCAATGTATATTGTGCTTTGGTCATACTTGAGCACAGCGTAAATTAAAACCTATTAATTTTCCATCTTGTAGGTGGCTGCAATGAAATACCCCTTTCATTGGTGGCTGCCATATAAGAAAATATAGATACTTACCAGCCCTATACCCATTGGATATAGTGAGAGTCCATTCACCCTCACTTGTCTCTCCCCAGTTATGTGTGGTTAAAAACGCCCATTCATTGAAGCCCATATCGGAATCATCGTGCACTCTACAAGTATGTGAGGCGTTAATTATTACAGTCAGTGGTTGTAGTCACTCCAGACAGAATCATACATTTTTTAATCATAACCCATATTAACAGCAAAGTTGTGGGCAATTTGAACGCTTAAACGTGAAACAGTTTCACTTAAATTATTAATTTCTTAGGTCATGAATGAAAAATAAAGCTTCATCAATCACTAAGATTAGCTTTTAAAGATTTTCTTCACCCTTTAATATGGCGGAAATGGTAGTCTCTTATTTGTAATTAGTCAGGCAAGTGGTTACAAAACGTTTTTTTTTTCAGGACCCAGCCAGACTAATGGACTAATTATCATGAGAAGATGATTACCATTAATCAAATATGACAGTATTATGAATGAAAGTGACAAGACTTGATCATGATACAGCCACTACCTGTAATTCTATTGGCTGTTTGTCATAATTGGATTACTAAAAATCACGTAAAGTGGATAATCCATTATATGAAAATGCACTTGTCAACGGAAAAGACAAATTAAACTTTCGGGATCATCGAACTGATTGGACAGAAGACATAAAGCAGTTTTTTGCAGGGAAATAGCGTCTTTAGAGTAAGGGTAAAGTAGAATGAAAAATTATTTATATAATCGCAATCATGTTTCAAAGTTAAATTCATTCATGAAAATCCAATCACTTTCGTATAGTATATCTCTTGTAGTATTTGATTGGCATTCTCGAGACCTATCACTCATAAGTAAAATATGACATCTAATCTTATTGTCAAACCAGGCCATTGTTGTAAATGTTTTTTAAAATGGTGAATTAACCACGGGAAATTAGCTTTTCTGAGTCACGAATACTGTTTCGTTGAATTTGTTGAGCAATATGGTGCCAATTTATCACCAATATCATTGTTACATGGGGGTTTCAAACTAATGTCATCAGCAGGAACCACTCTTTTAGTTGAAATATTTACAAGTATAATTCCTCAATACTCATGAACTCATGACAAATCTGACTAATACATAGTTTGGAGTTGTCTTCTCAAGCAATAAGCTAAAATTGAATTCAATAAAAATACACGGACATCTGAACCATACATTGTATGAAGCAGTATTAAAATTTAATTTTTGCTACAAACCGTGAAGTGAGGAGGGTGGATTTGGTACCCGAGGGAGAAGTCAGCCAGATCTGCAGATCCCCGCGCCATGAGCTGGACAGAGTTATCTTAGCCTGAACATGCTCCAAATATCTCACTTCTTTATCTGTGCCGCGACAACCGAGTGTGGATAACTTCAACACTACAGTTTCCTTAGGGGAAATATACCTGCAAAATCAATTTGTACTTTGATTAGTAACGAATGTTTCATCAAGTTGGGTATGCCACCTAGGACCTTGGGAATACTTTAGGGTCACTAATATCCTATACTGCTCTGACCGTGCAACTATATCACTGTTGTTTAGGGTATTATGGATATAATATTTCACTCACTACGGTGAAAAATGATAGTATGTATCGGTTTTGAGAGGACGGGGAGATCAAAAACTTACGAGTGGCATCCACACAATCAAAGAGGCAATGCAGAATGTGGAGTGTTTACATAGGGAAGGAATTTCATTCATTCGTGGCCTGATAAAGCACTCGGCCTGGTTGTATACAAGCATAAAACAGTCAGGAAAACTCATCATTGATCTGAAATCATACCGCCAAATAAGCAGGACTTTGTTTTGATAGTATTTATAGTCTTTGATTTAATGATTCACTGAGACCTGGACGAATTCCACACCGTAGCATACCTACGTGGATGTGAAATCTTAACTGTTATATCAGAAAGAAACTGAGTAATAAGTAGCAATGAAGTATAAAGTAATGAATAAGTCATACCTGTTTTTCTGAGGTGATGAAACTTCACAGATATGTTGTTCAGGTAAAGTTGTCCAGTTAGCTGCGTAATCGACCATACGTCCCGCGTCCATCATACCGAAGCCAAAGTGATGACTTACTTTATGTCCGGCTCCGTTGACGATCCAGTCAACAGCGTTGAGTGACTGTGCTGACGCTGACAAAACTGATATGTACTGTACGTCTCTCCATGTAAGTGTAGGGCTGTAAGAAAATAAAAGTAAGTCAATAACAGTAAATCAAATTGTTGCAGCTGTTTTGTGGTATACGTTTAAGAAAATACCGGAAGGCAAGGCTTGATTTAGACTTCATTTCTCAACATGGCCAACGAGTTTATAGTTGACAGTACCGACAGGGTTTAGGGAGACGCATGATATAATTAGGTTAAACTAAGGCATGTGTGTGTATGTGAATTTCAAGTGCAGACATAAGGCTGCTTAAATTTACCATACTAATGTAACCAATGCAAATGCATCAAGTTTATGAATGAAAATGAACTCGAGCACACTTCACGCAGCCCCAATCAATTAATATTATTTAATAGGTAATGGCCTGGACTGTTTGAAAGCTCAAGAACACAGGAAATAGCCATTTGCAATTCAATGATATAACACAGGCCTTCAGTTTGAAATCCCTTACAAGAGCAAGAGCGCTAATTACTTTCTATGAATTCTCTGTATATAATATCGTCTACTCTCTGATGGTTACCCGATCCCGCTGTGTAAATTTTAACTTTGGCTGAGCACATGCAGGCTTGTTATTACAAGACCTTATCAAATAAAATTGATCTTCTATTGAGGGCCTGCATTGTAACAGCATTAATAACTGTAATAATCTAGGGTTCTGAAGCTGCCCTGAAACTTATTCCGTATCAGTTATTTACAACCGTGTGAGGCTCAAGGCACCGTAATGATAGGGTGAAAACCCAGTGTAAAATGTGCCAAGGGCTCAACCAAGGTCATGCCAACCAATCCCCTCTGCTCCGTGTCTCGGTTCGGGAGACAAAATAAACCAGCAAACCATGAATCCCACGCCTCACTTCTGTTTTCGTAATCGTAAGCCCCAGGTAAACACTACGGCTAGCCAAATCACTGTTTTCACACTGAGGATATTTGGCCAAGCACAAGTCAATGGAGAGAGTAGATTTGATTAAGCGCAATGTTTACCTTCCCAGGCAAATCAAAACATATTTTTAATTTGCAAATGTAGCTAAAGGCAAATAGTGAGGTATTCATGCGATAATGCCCTCATGTGTCCTGTGGATTTGAAAGAATAACAAATTCTTCAATTCTTCCAAAATGTCAAATAAACTTTTTGAATTAACCACTAATTAGCACAGGAGGGGACAGTATTTCTCAGCAAACTCATTAAATACAAAGAATAGAGATTAGTATCGGGTGCAATATGGGGCTTTATGTGATTTAACCCCTGCGGCCTGCGTTCACACTCCTTTGATATGCACAGGTCTTGCTTGAATCATGTATAGCGTATATAATAACTTTTGATGATCTACTGAAAGGGCACCGGGTAGCCCAATGGAGGTTCAAAGATGCCAGGGCATACTCGTATCCAATAATAATTAGAAAAAGATAACATCAAGGAAATGCTAAACAATATGCAAAACTTCAAACAATACATCAAATACACGTTTTGATGGTTTTGAGGTAGACTAGCAGACTTGTATATGATGGCTGAGTCTACACAATTCTGGTGCAGTGCCCTACATGTGAACTCTGGACAGGTTAAGTATACTGGTAAATAAAACATAAGATGAGAAGAGCGCTTAAACTTCAACCATGAAACAGTATGTCTCCACGCTAGTCCCTTCTGAGTACTAATTTTCACATCACATTAGCTACATTGACATTACTCCTATACCAGTTAATTTCCAGCCCACACGTCATAGACAAGGCATACACAAAACACAAACTTGAAAGTAACCATAAAAATGATACAATTAGTGCTGGACCTTAATTCAAGAATCATATCGTGTCAGTTATCATCGACAGACTAATTAGTTTAGTGCCATTGTGACTGTAATTATAGTGGATAAACAACTTAATAAATAATGCAGTGAATAATTCTGCATGCCTGTATATTAACACATCTGAGAGGCCACTCCGGAGCTGTAAGAAGCAGCCTACATGTGCCACTACCACTGCAGTATTGATAGAGGCCTTTATTGAGTGGTAATACTAGAACCTTTCCCAGGTTTTTTGATCAAAATAATTTGTAATTTTTTTCCTGTTATATATACTTGAGCAACAGCTGGACCAGGATACAATTCAAACCATTTTGAGACAACACCATTGTTTTTATCTACCTAATTCAATTTATTTGCAAGTTTAAAAAAACCTCTGGGTCCACAGCATATTAATTTTACATAACCACAAATCTAGTAGAATCATCATCAGTTTTGGTGACATCATGCTTTTAATTGGACCCAAATGTATGACAAAAACACCAATAACAGTGTCTGTTTATGGCACTGCTGCCTTGCCAAAGGTGTTGAGACAATAACACAAATTGTGAAACTTGTGGGTGAGACGCAAATCACCGAGCTTGACTAGGTTAATGGCAGATGTCTGATTTTCACACAGGTTGTTATTGTGGTTGGCCCGTTGACAGTCAAAATCACAACCAGATTTGAATCCAATCAAAATACCGCTGACACCAAACCGCAGCATCTAAAATCAGACTTTGTTTTTTCACACCTTCTTTTATCAAAACAACCACGTCAAGAGAGTAATCGATTGGCTTTATATCTAAAGTTTTTTTTGTCAAAGGATCAGGCACACTCTGTAGGGGGATTAGTATTCCTACTTACACCTACTTCATGCCATAGGTTACAAAGGCTACTTTATCCCCTTTACTATGACCAGGATTGGGCAAGGATATCCACTTCAATCAAAGTGGTACTTGGTGCATTCAGCACAAATCCATAATATCGGTTTTATCATTCAGCATATGTTCTGGTCATAAGTGTAAGAAAATGTTGGGGGAATTTCTTTGTTGAAAGAACAGCAGGAGGCAAATGTACTGCATTAATTACATTATCAGTGCCACACTTTACATATTCAAGTACTATAATTATCCCTGTTGTAAACCTGTTATACTTGCTTCCCCACAGCGTGTGGCCCTCACTTACAACAAACTGTGACTTAAATCTGGTGCCACCCTCAACTAACTCAACTAACACTAACTTTTGTTTGCGTTTTAATACAGTGAATTTGGAGAGTTTGTAATTAACCAGTGGCTATATAGGAAGGAAACGGCCTTGTCCGGTCTGCACAGACTATATTTTCATTGCAGCGCCAGTTAGGGTATTGATCAGCGTAGTTAGCGAATTTCAGATTTAGTCCCTTGATAATCAAAAGAAGAGTGTTATAGTTATGATATAATACTCTAACTCTAATAATCATCTATGCTGCCCGTGTTTAGTCGTGTTTAGTCGTACACAGTATTCGTAAACCAAACTAAATTATTTGACAAACCTAACGAACTTTGCTGACGTCAGCCATTTGCTCTCTTACTACTGACTGCTTTCATGTGGTTTTGCTTGCCCTTATTTCTTATTTTTCACAGGTAGCTCATAGTTCTGTTTTTGCAAGACATAGCGTTTTTTTCCGTTCCAAATCTTGATGATTAATTTTTTGCATTAATAAGCCGACAAAGAATGGTGTCTTTAATTCTGTTCTACTTCATTGATGTACCACAATCCCCAACCTATGTTTACAGCCAAGCTACATTGTAAATAATGTGTGAAACTCACTTGGCTTGTAGAACCAAGGCTACAATGCCAGCAGCTAGAGGGGCGCTGGCAGAGGTGCCCGTATGTAGATGCGTACATTGTCCTCGTAGATCTGTGGTTGTAATCTGTCTTTCCTCAGAATCCCCAGAACTGAAGGTTGTTACCAGCGTGGAGGAACAAGGTTCTGAATACCTGTGCAATGTTACAAAACAAATCATTATGTATCATGTACTTTTTGTGTCTTAATTTTATGCGTGATAAGTCAGCTGACCTGTGTGTAATGGTCTGAAATCAGATTAAAATTCATCAATTTGAGCCAACTAAATTAATTTTTTGATAGAATTTAAATTAGACAATCATGCAAATGAGGCGAGGCATGTGTCTACAGCTAATAAAAGGTAAAGAAGTCAGTGAAAGTGCAAAATCAGAGATCCAGGTTGTTCCGAATGCCAATTACACATAGTGAGGTAATAACAAAGGGCCAACCCTCATGCCATAATGAGTCGTAACACATTATAACACATTTATATCAAATTATAGTAATTATCTCCACGGAATGCTGAAGAAATTCAACATGCCACTATGTCATATCTTAATGTTTCATCAAGTGTCAAAATATCCAAAGCCAGTGCATATCGAGCACCATCTACAAGTACTATATTTCGCTAGGAATGCCTGACTTTTGAGCTAATGCGTAATCCAGGAGCTGATAGATTTATATACAGTCTTGCCACATGTCATCACTATGTTGTAAACACCAGCTTAATGTTGTCAAAACACTGGCAAGCAGTTATTTACATTTTTTCACAGCAGTAGCATTATATCACCATCTTAAAATCCTCTTTAGCTATAATTTTCTCAGCGATGAACCAATCAGTTTGTATGACGATTCTGTCTTACAAAAAGCTACAATGACAAAAGCAATTTTTAGTTGGACTCACCAGGGCACATTTCCTTTCTCCGTGGCGCTGCTCACAGACAGCGTGTATATACTATTAGTATATCCGTCACAGTTACAGTTATCGTAAAAACTACCACCGTTACCTGATGCCCACACAAATATAGAACCTTTCCCTCTACGACCCTGTCAAATATTAAATCATCAATAAAATGGACTGGCACTGGTTTTAAGCAGGAGAATATGAAAAAAAATTATTGACTATATTTCCGTTTATCTTTGTCACAGGTGATGAGAGCAAGGAGTTTTATTCTATAAAACTCCTTGATGAGAGCCACATCAATAAAGATGACCGAGTAAAAATTTAGTTAAAATCTTTGAAATGTTAAGATGTCAAAAATAGCAGCCCGGTGCAAAGAGAGTCTGGGTGATAGCTATCATATTCAAAATAGAGATAGCTTAATATCTAACCTTGATGACACCTTCCCTGAAAGCCTTCCTGGTCAGTGTAGCAGGACCATCGACAGTTTTACCATCATCGTCCGGCCCCCATGATGCACTGTATATGTCTATGTGATGGTGGTTGAGACTTAGTGACATAGCCTCCACAGAGTCTGTCACTTCACCATCCAACATACGAATTCCTGCAGAACGACAACACGGCTAATAACTCAGAAATCAAAAAGAGATTGGATTTGGGACTTTGATTATTCTGATATCTACACAGGTTAATATCTGTCGAGACTACAGCTATGAAAAGTGTGGTGAGTCACCGGATTGATGACGCCAATGCCATTTTCAGACTGCTTCCAGACGAGTTAATTGCGAAGACATGCCCAGCCCAGCGCATCAGGTTGAATGCAGATTGCTAGGCTGACTAGTGACATTTAAGTGTCACGTACTCACACCATAATAGCCTACAGGAGGATATGTATGTAACTAACCTCCAATGTTGGCATCGTAGGCGACACCAACGCCACATACAGAGTTGTTAGCTGCTGCGGCCACTTCCCCTGCACAGCGGGTCCCGTGTCTGCGAAAACAAAAACATGAAACGATATGAGAAACCATTACTAAGGTACATGTACTACTAGATTGTCATTGCTCTAAAGCAAGCGGACAAACTCAAGACTCAAATTTGCACCCTTTCGCTACTAAAAATAGCATCATAAGGAATTTAATGAGTAAATTTTTAACAAGTGTG
>ERZ1740068.738-NODE-738-length-13369-cov-6.669371_pt1 | contig 13369 bp, 1 predicted proteins | sample MGYA00581735_ERZ1740068 | MGnify/ENA primary metagenome ERZ1740068 (study PRJEB43018, sample SAMN04849740) | marine metagenome | isolation source: floating plastic debris | place: Pacific Ocean | collected 2008-08-30 | study: EMG produced TPA metagenomics assembly... | reverse complement strand
CGTAGCAGTACAAACTGAGTGGTGAGGTTGCCACTGGGCAATTTCACGTCGGTGGTGGCTGGAGTGCCCGAACCTACTTGTGGAGCGGTTTGCTCATAGGTGGCCAGGAGGTTGCCTTCGCCATCCCGCACATAGTGGGTATACACCCAATCGCCTTCGTTGGACAATACGCCTCCATCCCGGGGCTTCACTAATTTTAGGATGCGGTTGTCTAAGGCATCGTATTCAAAATACAAGTTGGGCTTGGTGCTGGTGGCAGTGCGGTTCACCGCCCGTATTTTACCACTCGCCGTCCATTCAATGGATTCAATTTCCTCCTGGTTGTCCTGGATGAGTTGTCCGGTGGCATCATAGGCATAGTTGCCACTGCTTTGGTCTTCCAAATCGCGAGTGTACACCGAAGCAGTTGCCGGGGCTACCGGGTGGTTGTCGTCTACGTATTCCAGTTGGTTCGTGCCATCGATATAATGATAGCGCAGGCGATCCATGGGCAGCCCATCGGTTTGATTTCCGTTGCGACTCAGGTTATTGATGTTGCCGTTGGCATCATAGGAAACCGTTACGTGGTATTCATTGCTTGCGGTGGTATTGTCCCAGGTATTGAGATCACGAAGGTCGGTGTGTGCAATGTGCGCCCGCATCTCTTTCAAGCGGTGCAACTCATCGTAGCGGTAGTGGTTGCGCAGCACCTGCATAGGGGCTTCATTGTAGTTACTCAATGCGGTGGTCATGGCTTTGATGTTGCCATTGAATAAGTCCCATTCAGCCCAGGTAGGGGCGGTGGATTCTGCGGCTAAAAAGTTGGTAAAGCCAATGGAGGTATAATCATTTCCGTAATAGCGCAAGCTATAGCCAAAGGCATCTTGACCGACCAATTGGTTGCGGTTGTCGCTGTTGGTTTGGTCGCCATCCCGGCCGATGTCGCGCAGGTAGTTTAAGGATTCAGCGTTGCTGCCCTTGAGCCAGCCGTGGATGGTGTAGGCCTGATCGATGGCCTGTACCTTGTCGTGCCCGATTTCGGTGCGGGCTAGCGGGCCGTGCAGGTGATAGAAATACTTGGCCTCCTGCTCCAGGTGTTCGCGGTGGGTGCCGGAGTAGGCAATGGTTATTCGGTTGTCGGCATCGTATTCGTATTGATGGTAATACTGATCGTCTTTACCATCCTGGTAAGCCAACTCGTTTACATTCCCCGTCAACAAATCGTAGTCATATTCCACACGCTTCAGGGCATGGCCCATACTACTCAGTCGGGTTTGCTCTTGCAGCAAAATGTCCACATTGCCGTGCGGGTCGTAGTTGTAGTGCGTGGCATGGTCGTAGGTGAGTGGATCACCATCGTAGTACTGCTCGTTGGTGATGTGACTCACCCGGTTGCGCAGGTATTGCTGGGCGCCATTACCCATTTCCTGGGTAACGTGGCCCAGGGCCAGCGCATCGTCATAGTGCGTTTGGGTCACCTCTCGGCGGCTAAGGCTGTTCCAAAGTGTGCCTACTGTTGCGGGAAAGTTGCCATCATTCAACACGAGGTCTTGCTCGGCTTCTATCAATCCGCTCAACGCAGAGGAGGGCGAAACCCGTACCTCGCCGGCTTCTACTGGTCGCCCTTGGGCATCGTAGTTGGTGTAGTTGTAGGCGCGGTAATTGGAACCGCCCTCGGTGGCCTGCCCGGCATCTTGGCTGGCCACAATGCGGCCTTTCAAGTCGTAGTAGAATTCAGTGGTGCCTCCATCTGGGGTTTCCTGGCGCACCAGTTCATCCAAACTATTGTATACATAGCGGGTGCGCATGCTATGATCGGTTGGAGTGCCGTCCCAAACGCCATCGGCATTAAAATGTGTGGCGTCCAGTGGATTCACCCCTTCTGGCGGTACGGTTTGTACCAGGTTGCCCGCCTGATCGTAGTAGAACAGGGTGTAGTGGTGTTCGGTAGATTGGTAGGTGACCTTAAAGCTTTCGTTGATGTTTTCGCACTGGCTACGGTATTCGTTTACCACATTTCCGAAAAAGAAACCCCGCTGGCGGTTGTATTCTTCCAGGGCTTGCTCTTCAGCAATGGCCATCATTTCGTTGACGCATTCGGTTTGCAACTGCTCCCAATCGATTTGAACCGGATTGGTAGGAGGGATAGTGAAACAAATGGTTTGCGCAGCTACGTTTATTTGCTTTACCAAACTACAGCCTGCAGGGCCATAGAGATAGACGGTTTCGAAGTTGCCGCCTACCTGAACATTTAGCTCAAGCATTTTGTATTGTCGAGATATTCCACCAGAAGTCAGGGTCCCCGTTAAGCCTCCGCCTGGAATGGGAACGATGGAGTATCCAATGATTTCGTCAATATCGGTAGCATTTATAACACTCCCATTCGGTAGATAAAAGAGGTAGCTGTTGGTAGCGTCTGGAGTAGGGGGAACACCAAGTGCAGGAAGTCCAAGATTTGGATCCAGTAGCAAATAAGGTCCATGAACAATTACTCCGGTTTCTGTAGGAGAACCAGGGCCTCCATAACAACTAAAGTTATTGCAATCAATAAAGTCGAAATGGAAATTGCTAACTCCACCATAATTGGCGTAGCTGACGGAGATGGACGGATCAAAAAGGTTTGCGTTCAAAAAGTTGACCCACGAGTCAAAACAGCCATCCAATTGGTAGGTGGTGTAAGCTGGCAAGGTTTCGCATTGTTCGGTGCCTGTATTTTCTGTCCATATCTCTTCAATACCGCAGCCTAAGCCAAGGCTGTTAATGCTGTTGATCAGATCACTAAGAGGCACAGAGGCATCAGGGTCGTTGGCCAAAACCAAATTGACTTCATCTTGTGAAATCCAGCCGAAAGGGTTGCCTGAGCTACAGCCATCTGCAGAAGCGCAATAGGTTTCCAGAGCTGTTTTTAGTTGCGTGTAATCGCTGCTGAGCGGATCGAGATCACACTTGGCCACATAAGTGTTGAGCCAAATGGCTACGTTGTTTTCGCAGATCGTTACGCAATCCTCCGTCCAAAAATCAAGGTTGTCGTCAATAAATGCGCTGAGGTCGTTGAGGTTGTTGGGTAAAACTGGATCCTGAAAAATGGTATGTTCGTCATCGGTGAAGGGACCACATGTAGCTACTTGTGCATCACGGATCAGTTGGGTTTTTGCGCCCATGTAAAGGCCACGAAAAATCATCCAGTGAATTTCATCAACCGTAAGGTTGGGGTCGGCCTGCATAGCAGCGGTATAGGTGGGCCCTTGGTTGGTTTGAGAACTCCAATACCACAGTGAGTTGTCGTTGCCGTCCCAGTTGGCCAGTCGCGCTCGCAAAGCATCGGCCACGGTAGGGTTGATGGCAAGAATGGGATCGCTCACACTTGGTGTAGGGGTAAATGAGTATTGAATATTGGTATTGTTGATAGCGCCAATTGGGTATTCCCGGTCGTTTACCATTTGTAGCGGGTTGGCGTAGCCATTGGCAATGGCGTCCGACCAGGTAAAGGTTCGGTTCATTTCCAGATTGAAAATGCGCGTAGCCTGGTAGTTGGTGCATTCGGTATAGAAGCAGTATTCCCGGTGGTGGGTCACCAATATTTCTGCAAAATCGTCGTTCCAATTTTGACGCAGCTGGTCAGCATCGGCAAAGGGAATTCCCGGGTAATCTGCCGGGTTGTAAGGCGCGTTTTGAAAGGTGCTATTGATTTCCGATACATGTGCATTCATAAACACATCGTCCACGTACAACCAACCGCCATTGCCAGCTCCACCAAAGGGACTCACGTCCGCTTTCATTAGTTCCAGATAACCTGCACAATCGTTGAAATCAGGGTGATTGAACATGGAAGTCAATGCTGGGTCACAATTCGCTTCAACACACGCTTCTACCGCATCAATCAGGTCCTGACCGGTTAAGGTAGGATCGTCCATGAGTACTTGGGTAGAACAAACATCAGCGCAAGTAAAATCACACCCCGAAAGGTCGATTTGGTTTTGGTAGGACTGAATAAGGGTTTGCAGCAAGCCTTCGTTGCCGGTTATGTTGTCGATGGCAGCGATCAACTCGGTGTTGTTGTTGAGCAGCTTCAGGGTTTTTACTACGGTGTAGCTTCCAACTTTATCGAAGGTGGCGGTGAAGTCATAAGCATCTATTTCGAACGTGCTGGGAGTAACGCAAGCGTCATTTCCGGTAATGGTCACGCTGATTGGAGTGGTTCCGTTAAGGTCGCCACTAATGGTCACCGGCAAACCATCCGGGTCGTAAATGCTAATCGTGAGTTCATAGTCGCAACTCAAGCAAAAATCGGAGTTGGTAATGTTGAAGAACAGTCCATCAGTTAAGATGTTGGCCACCTCGGGTTGGTTCACGCTAAGTGCAGCAATTACACCAGTAAGGTCATAGCTAAAGCTGTAGGTGAGGCTGGGAAGAATGTTTAGAATTCCTGATGTGGATTTATATTCTTGTTCGGCCTCGTTGAATGTATTGTTGGCCACCAGGTCCTCTACCTGAGTGTAAGGCGCGTAACTGATGAGTTGGTCCAAACTGCTGGGAGCCGGTCCCGCTTTTGCAGTGGCAATGGTGCGGTTTTCCTGATCGAGGTAGGTGACGGAAACAGAGCCATTTTGGTCAAGCACCATGTTTTTGCGGTAGTGGGAAGCGGTTCCTACCTGCCCACCAAACAAACGGCGTAGCTCGGTAGACGTTGGCGTACCATAGAAGTAGCGCATGTCCTGCACGCCAATTTGATGAGTTGCTCCCGGACCACCGGAGCGCATGGGCCTGCCAGTGCCGTCCCGCATGTATTCGGTTTGAGTCAAGGGAAAACCACCAGCATCAGGAACACTGGTCATGTAAGGATGACTATGCTGAAAGGTGGCATCGCTCAAAAAGGTGTTGTTGGGGGAATAGTAAGCCCCACCAGTTGAGGCTGGATTTACCGGTGCAGCAGGTTGATTGCCTGCACCAAAAATATCATCTGGGCCGTAGGCATTACCTGCGCTGTTTTGGTAGAGGTTTTCTTGAAAATTCAAATCAATGCCGGAGAGGGGAACAGGTAAGAATTGCACCACCGGGCGGCCTTCATCATCCAAAGCGGATTCAGCTGCCACCGTCACCTCTTCCGAACTCAGGTGCGTCAAGGTTTGGCGTTCGCGCAGCAACCCATCATAGTAAGCTACTACCGCTTTGTGGCGGCCGTCTTCGGCAAAGGTTTCGGTCATCTGCCAATTGCGGTCGGGTTGAAATCCGGTAGTTAGTGTAAGCACTGCAGCTTGCGCTCCGCCAGCATCCTGGTAGTAGCCCCATTGCCCCAATTTGAGGTGAGAATAATCCGTACCTACCTGATGAATGTAGCGGCCAACGGCCCGCACCCGAAAACGGATGCTTCCTTTTGGATAAGCACGATTAAGGCGCATAGCATGTTCCTTGGTGCGTACCCGCACGGGTTCTTTAAAATCAAAGTAGTCCGCTTCAGTAAAAGAAGAAAAGTCGGTGGTCTCTTCATCGTCAATAAACACCCATTCTACATCGTAGGCTTCAGCACCGGGCACATACGACCAATGTATTTCATCGTCAAAATCTGCACTGGTATTGTTGGGGTCTACTTGGATAGTTGGTACGTTAGAAGTGCTGAGGTAGGTATAGCGCTCAGTGGTGGTCACGAGGTCCAGGCGCAGGTCTTCCGGCACTCCGGCCCAAGTGTTCACACTACCACTAAATACCACCCAAGAGCTGCCATCAAAAGACCATGCAGTTATGTTGGTAAGCTCTACGGTAGCATCGGCCACACCAAGGTTGTGGGTGTTCCAATCTTCCCAAATATCGGCCCCGTGTTGGGCCGTCAATTCAAGGGTGCCGGTTTCAAAGCTGCCCGGGTTGGAGGTTTCGTAGATACGGTAGTTCACTTCTAACTTCCAATCGCTGCCGTGGGTGATGTCCGAAAGTCCATCGCGGCTGTAGACCAAACCCACCCGGTTGCTTCGGGTAGCGGCATATAGGCTTGGCGATTGAATTTCTTCCACTACAGCCGCATCTACTACACGTAGGGTGGCAGAGGTGCTGAGTGCCGCTTTGTCCAAACTGTTGGACAGTTCGTAAGTTGTTGCTCCGGCCGCGTGTGCGACCAACAGCAAGCATATAATCCAGAGTTTTTTCATGATTGGGGCGGGGTTAGTGTTTGCTGATGGATGCCTGCAAGGTGTAATCAGCGTAGGCAGGGGTTAATGCAATGTTTTTACGCTTTTGGATGAGATAGGGGCTTGGCGAAAAGGTATCCGCCTCAAAGCTTGGGTTGGCCGAAACGTCTTGATAAGAGACCACCACTTTTGCTCCGGGCCCTTCATCGTTGGCCCGGTATAGAAAGGTGACTTCTTGCACCAGGTAACTTTCACGGTCTACCTTGATCCAGGTTTTTTGAATAGGTCCGTTGAGGGTGGCCAACTCAAGGGTAAACGAGCTGGCATCAGCAACACCATATTCCACCGAATCGGGAAGAGATGGTAGCTCACCGCCCGATTGCAGAAACCACAATTCCTGCTGTTTTTTGGCCTTGCGGCTGAGCTTTCGGGCAGTGAAGTTGATCTCCTGCAACTCTTCGTTCACCATGAGTTCAAAATCGGGGGCAAACAAAATAGTCTGACCTGCCACTTCATAGCGAAAGTGGTGCTCCGATTTTTGGATGCTGGCCTTCATTCGAAATGCGGGTAAGGACTCCCGGTGACTGATATACACTGCAATTTCCATTTGCGAAGAAAAGGCATTGAGTTGTTGGTAAGTGCCCATCACCCGTTGCCAGTCGGCTTCGGGGGATTGGGCAAAAACGGTGGGGAGGCAAAGGCACAAGCCCACCAACAGGGTTAGCAGTTTAGGGTTGCTCATCTTGATAGGTATTGGTCACCTGAAGGGTCATGATACCTTCCACGGTTTCAGTTTTTACTAAGAATAGATTGCCTTCTTCGTCGTAATAATAGTAGCGGGCGAAGTTGTTTTGATCCAGCGTAGCGCTGAGGCGAAAGGTCGAAGGATCGTAGACGTAGGATTGGAGGTTGCCCAGTTTGGGGAAAATCCGCAAGTCGTCTACGTAGACATATTGGTCGGTAGCGTTGGGCCCGGCATTGGCACCTGCCTCCCAAAACACGCGCAGCTCGGTAGTCGAAGCCGGTACTGTGAAGGTGAGCTCTATCCGTTGCCATCCTTCAATCACTGCTCCGGTGGGTTGTGCTGAAAGGGTTGCACTGAGGTTGTTGCCTGCTGCATCACGTGGAGTTATATTTACGGAAAGTCCGGAACTGGCAAAGTCATGATGCAGGCTCACCTCGCCAGGAGGTGCATAGCGACTTACCCAAGCGCTAAGCACGAGTTCCTTTTGACCGTTAGGCGTAAGTGGTAGGTCATGAGCAGCAGCAGTGCTGATCCGCATGCTTTTTGCACCGGTATGTCCCTTTTTGCCTTCCGCTACTGCTGAGGCAAACCCAGAAACTACATAATTGTCGAAATTCGAATAGGGGTCGTCCCAACTTTCAAAAAAGATTTCCGATTCTCGGGCATTGGCCGCAACAGCTACAGGCAGGGTTTGGCCGTAACCATAGCGTGCGGCTGAATAATTGCCCAAAATGTCGCGTTCTTCGATTTCGTAGCCCTGGTCGTTGTATTCCATTACGGTACTTACTGGCAACCATTGGTCGGACCGGGGCTGGGTGACACTCGGGTTCCAAACAAAAGGATAGTACAACTTGTCTAAGCCGTTGGTGCCAGGCTTGCCGTCGAATACCCCATCGGTGGCCAGTTGACTTTCTTCCTTGGTATCAGAAACAGGGTTATAGTTGGTGTTGAAGGTGCTTGCCAGCAAATGATCGTTTTGAAAACGACCATCGCGGTAATAGTAGCTTTCTTTAGCCCGCCAAATTCCTTTTTCGCCAGTGGCGTAGGGGTTAGCACTTGCCTGTGAGGTGGGCCAGTGGTGGGTAAAGGTGGCTGCGCTGGTTTGCAATACATCGGGCACTATTGCTGCTGCATAATCGCCGGCAGCAAATCCAATGCAAGCACAGGACGTCGAATTCTCTGGATCGTTGCTGAAAACAGTTTCGATGACGCCATTCCCCGGACTGTTGAAGCTGGCGATGCTGAGTGCAGTGCCTTGATCGTCGAATCGACGGACGAAACAGGGACAGTATACCTCTGTTTTATTGGCATCGTTCAAAACGATTCGCAGCGAGTAGCCCTCTTGTTCCAGGCAGGGGATGCACCGGTTGTGGGTGCCGTCCTCGATGAGAATTTCAATGCTACTAATGTACTCTTCTACCAGGGGGAAAGGCGTGAAAAGGCTGGGCATGGTTGCAGTTACAAAGTTGAAAACCGGCAATTGACCATTGGTTACTATGGCCGAGAGGAAGTCGGTAAACTCTTGCTCCAATGCAGATTGTAGCGGGTTTGGCCCGGTTTCAAAACCCCATTGGGTTACCGGGTTTTGCAAGGAGCTAAAAGCACCCACCGAAGGAGCCAGCAAATTGCGTTTGCCGGAACGTACCAGCAAAAACAAGTATTGAGAAGCGGGACTCAAATTGGTCGCCGAATGGAAAGTCAAGGTTCCGTTGTGTTCTACCAAGGTGGCTTTGCCTGCTGAAAGCGGAGGATTGCTACCCGATGCGGGGGTATAAAGCAAGTACTCGTCACCTTCGTGCAGGTAAGTGCCCAAATCGTTCAAACTCAGGTTGCCTCCGAAGCGGTTTTGTGAAGAATGCAAGCCAAAGCGTTGGTCTGCATCTTGGTTTGTGATCGTTCCAAAAAAGCGCATGTTTTGGTTTTGGGCAGCTGCACCCATGCCTTCGTACTCCCAGTATCCTTGATGGTTGAAGGTATAAACCGGGTTATTGAAGTTGTTTTGAATAGAAGTCACTACCGGTTGGCCGGTGAGTTTGTCGTAATACTCGTGTTGAGTAGTCACTACCGATTGTCCATCGGTGGCTTCTACCTTTTCAAGAATTCCGCTTCGGCGGATCATTTTGTTGGTCACCGCGAGGTGGAGGTTGGTGAATGCCGCACTGTAGTTGGGCCAAAAAGAAGGAATAGTAATGACGCCACCTTCAATGTTCAGGTTTGCACTGCCACCGCCAGAGTAGGAAAAACTTTGGCTGCTGCGTTGATCGGTACAAAACTCATGCTCTACTCCCAAGAGGCGCTGTTCAATCACCGGATGGTAAGCGGTTGGACTCACGGAATTGTCCACTTGTTGTTCCACAACGTTCACGGAGCTTACTACTTTCTGTGCCACCACATCATTCTCCATGAGCACCGGTTCTGATTGATAGTGGTAATGCATAGAGCTATTGGCTTCTTCCAGCGCTACTCCATTGACATCAATGCCATAGTTGCTTACCGATTTGGGTTTGCCGTGCATGTCGTTCAGTTCAATTACAAAACCTTGCGTTGCTGTGAGGTTGTTGGTAGTAATTTGTCCAACGAGCGGAATGGGAAAGGGCAAATTGAAAGGCCGTATGTCAGGCGAAGTCTTTCGGGTGATAACCGGAAAATCTTTAGCCGTGTAAAATTCAGAAACTGTTATTCCGGTCGTACCCTGGCCGTTGCCGGCATCCATTTGACTTTGTGTTGCCTCGCTTCGCACGGTCACTTTGCTGTAGCCCACTACCGGAGCTGGAAATAACGATTCGTTGATTGGCGTTTCGGCAAACAAGTCGTTGTCGGTTTTGAACGGAATGTTTTGGGTGTAGCGTACCGCCGTTCTAAACGGATTTTCTTCCCCACCCAACAGCGGTTCGTATTGTGCTACTCCGCTGCTGATGGTTTGCTCCACGCCACCAATCATTTCCGTAGTGGTATAATCGTAGAGGGTGCTGTAGGTACCCGTTTGCTGGCTCCAGTTGTCATTAAGGGTCAACTTTTTAACCCGGGTATTGCCTCCATATTTGATCCGATCGGGCGTTCCGAGGCGGATCACCGATTTTGAAAGGTCGATTTTATCGGCAAAACTTCGATTGAAAGCATAGGTGCGGTAGCCGGTGAAAATCTTCATCAATTCCGGAATCCAACTGGCAAAATTTTTCACTTTTTGCTCGGTGGATGCCTGAGGCGAGCCCACTTGTTGATTTAAGTTTCCTTGGGCGGTTAGAATTTTGGCTGCACTGGTTCGCATAAACTGCCATCCGGCAAAAGCAAAAGGATGGTAATCCACCGTTTGATCGTCCACCTTGGGGAGGTCCAAGGTGATGTAGCCTTTGGTGTAGCACATGACCGGACTTCCACTACTGGTGAGCTGCAAGCTGGTGCGGCAGTCCAGTTGATTGGTAGGATCACTAAAAACGCCGTAGTAGTCGGTTGCGTTAGTCAAGATGTTAGCATACCCTTTTATGTCTTCATAATAATCGTCTCGTAGGTTGCTGCTGATCTTGAAATAGAGTTGATGCTCGCTTCCGACCTTTAAGGGCTTAAGGTATTTGTCGTAGAAAACGCTCTTGTAGGCTGCAAGGTCCGTTGTAACCGGAATTGGTTCCTCCAGGTCAAAGTAAATCCTGCGTTGGGTAGTGTTGCTGGCATTCCAGGAGTTTTTGTGGTAGACCACATCACCCGAAGAACAAACCCCGGTTCCAAGGTCCAGTCCATGAATGCGAAACATCTGTGTAGCGGCCTTGTGTTGCACATAGCCATAATCGTCGGCTTCGTATTCTACTTCAATCGATCCGCCGGAGGGCAGGTCAATCTTGGTGAGGCTCCAGGCTGCTGCATCCTTGTCTCGGTCTTCTTTGAAGTCGCGCTTACCGGCATAATCATTGGCATCGGCATCGAACTGCTCTACATAGGGGAACTTTCGGTTCTTACACACTTCCGTCCCTTTTTTGTAATTGCCCCACCGGTCCATGTTCCAGTTGGTGTAGGTTTTGTCTACTCCTCCGTAGGTAAAGGTGTAGGCATTGTTTGATCCTCGCTGACTGTTTTGATATTCGGTCCAAACTTTCCGCAAGGTGAGTTTTCCGTTTCCACTATTTAGTCCGTTGGATACGTCTTGAGCCAGCTGCTGCAAGGGATCAATTTCGTATTGAAAATAGGTGGTTTGCAAAGGCACCGCATCGTTATTGAAGGAGCCGTTCGGGTTTAAATATTCCGCCTTGGTATAGAGACGAATTTTGTTGAGTTGCCAACCTGGATTGCTTTGATCTATAGCATCTGCGTGGTTGTATTCTTCGGCCGCGGCAAAGCCATCGGTACGGGGTGAAATATCGAAAATGGCAATGTGGGTGCGGGTTTCTGCGGTAGCAATGTGAAACACCTCTTTGCGGCCACAATCAAAGGAGCCACGGTCGTCTTCAGGGGTATAGGTTTTTCCTCTGTCGTAGTTGGCGCCACTAAAGGGGGCGCGCCACAAATAGTCATCGCTGGTGCGCACGTAATTGAACTTCACCCAATACCCCCGGTCGCCTTCTGAAGGCCCGGGCACGTCGTCTAAATCCACATAATCGTTGCCCAACACCGAGGTGAGCAAATAGGCATAAGCGTATGCCGGGGTAGTGGTTTCGCTCCAATATTTATCCGTTGCCTCAATTTTGTAATCGTATTTGTCATTACTGTTATTCATTTGGCCACTGATGTCTACTGTTGAGAAGCATTCATCATCATTGTAATATGGAACCGAGAAAAGGCGCTCTTTTTTTACCAGATTATAGGCTGGCAAACCATATACGTAGCGACTACCATTCGTCTGCTGCACGGAGAAACCTCCGTGATGGCCTGTAATGTCAGTAGTGGGTTCATCGGTTTGGTCGTTGCGAACAGAACGGTCAAGCGGTAAGGAATGGTTATCGTTGCTTACATCAGGATCGTAATCTTCGCTAAAGTTTCCGGTGTTTCGGGTGTAAAAATGAATGTCGTATTCACCCAATTCCTGAGTTTGGCCGATCAACTGTTGATTGGTGAAGGGGATGACGTTGGTTAGACGCGCCATGCGGCCCGAACGCTCTGCGGCCAGGTTGGTCGTGTATTCTTTTGAGTTATCAACTACTAAAGTTCCGGTTTGCGGGGTGTAGGTAACTGTTGGATAAGGTGTGGGGGTTAAGGTTCGATTGAACTTTGCCATCACCGGGTCATTCCCCCCGATGTAATCCATTACATTTTCACTCTGCGAAGTCGATTCACCAATGGCTTTATAAACCACCCGTTCGTAGTCGGGAGTAAGGTTGTTGACATCAGGTGGATAGTGGTAGTCGTACTCCGTATCCCACTCGTTAATGTCCCTCCACTCGCCAGTTTGGCTATTACCATAAGAAAAAGTGATTTCTGCTCCAACTTGAGCTGATGTTGGAGAAACACCAACATCAAACCCGCGGTCGCGCCCTCCATTCTTAGAACTGGATTCAGGATCGTGAACATGGCCAATTTGATTGCGGTAGGGGCGAAAGGTGAGGCCGATGCCGTGGCCATTGACAGAGTACAGGTCGTAAGTTTGATGAGCAATGGGCAGTAGAGGAGTAGTTTTTCGGACGGCCCCCTCTTTTTCCCGGTTAAAATCGAGCAAAGCCTCAGGGTGGCTGGTTGCAGCATCCAAATGCGCAAACCCGTAGGCCGGTCGATCGTTGTTGTTCTCAACAAACTGTTTTGAGTAGAAACCGGAAACTTCCTGGTCTACCAATATAGCGCCAGCAACCGGCCCGATTTTGAATTGGCCCGACTCGTGAATCGTATGAATTTCCGGGCGTGCGGTGGGCGTGTAGGTTTTAGCTCCAAAAGCATGTTTGACATTGACTTTATCGTTGAGGTACTTAAATCCAAGAGAGGCATGTAGACCCTTTTTTGAGCTGAATCCTAAACCTGTTAAAAATGTCCTTTCCTTGTTATTAATTTTTGTTTTGATGCTTGCCGAAGTATTCGCACCAATGCCTTCCTGATTGTCGAGCTTGATACCAAAATTGATGTTGGAAGTCTTATCCGACCCTATCGACATGGAAGGAGCAAAGGTGTAGCCAAAACCGCCATAAGTGTTGTAGTACAAAGTCAATCTTCGGGCTATGGAACCTGAAAACCCTTTGTCTTTGTCTGCTCCTACAATTTCAACATCCAGGCCAGTGCCCACCCCAACGGTATTGTTGGGTTTCATATCGATGGTTTGCTGCACCACCTCACCGCTAAAATCGTCGGGGAGGCCGCGCACATCGCGGTTGATCGCTCCAGCGCTAAGGTTCCAGCCCAAGCCTACCCAACTGGCTTCTTGTTCGGTGCCAATGCCCGAATTGTAATGCAGGTTGAACGGGTACCCTCCGTCGGGACCGGGCAGGTTGAGTAGTGGAATTTGATAACTAAAGTCGCCCGTAAACAGGTCGACCATATTGTTGTTGCCCACTTGGGCTAAGGAGCTTACCTCGGGCTGGGTAGGGCCGTCGGTAATGGCATAGGCTACCGAGGG
>ERZ1740068.737-NODE-737-length-13380-cov-7.019512_pt1 | contig 13380 bp, 18 predicted proteins | sample MGYA00581735_ERZ1740068 | MGnify/ENA primary metagenome ERZ1740068 (study PRJEB43018, sample SAMN04849740) | marine metagenome | isolation source: floating plastic debris | place: Pacific Ocean | collected 2008-08-30 | study: EMG produced TPA metagenomics assembly... | reverse complement strand
ATCATGGATTTTGGGGTCAACCTCTTGTTTACCTCGTTTTGGTACAACCACAAGATCTCTCCGGCACAGGAATTCAGCCATCAAACCGAAGACTCGGTGCTTTATGGCCCTTTGTGCATGAACATTGATGTGGTGCGGGAGAATGTCACCTTACCGCCGATGAAACCCGGCGAGCATGTGGTGGTGCACACGGTAGGGGCCTACAACATGACCCAATGGATGCAATTCATAGCCATGCGTCCCAACGTGGTGATGATCGACCTACAAGGAAAACCGCACCTCATCCGCGAAAGGGAAGAAGTAGACTACCTCAATCATTTGGAAAAGATGCCCGAACATCTCGCCACTTTCAAATTGAAGTAAGTGTACGCACGCTTGCCCACCTTTATGTCTGATCCAAAGCTGAGGGCCTTTTTGGACGGAGTGCTCAACAGCTATGCCCAGGTTTTCTTCTCGAAAAACAAGTGGCTGGCCGTCATCATCCTGGCCGTTACTTTTTTGGACTGGTCGGCGGGTACGTCGGCTTTGCTGATGGTCTTGTTGACCCAGGCACTTTTTCGGGTGTTGGGCTTGGATCAGGCGGGTTGGCAAGAGGGCTTGTATGGGCTCAATAGTTTGTTGGTGGGCCTTTGTCTGGCCAATTTTTACACCTTCAACCTGCAATTTGTGAGCTTGTTGGGCATTGCCAGCTTGCTTTCGTGCTTCATCACGGTGTGGCTGGTGCGGCAGCTGGGCAAAAGCCAACTGCCCTTTCTCAGCCTGCCGTTTTTGATCACTACCTGGATTTTATTGTTGGCCGTGCGCGACTTTTCGTTTTTGAGCCTCAGTGAAAAAGGGGTGTTTGTGGATAACGAGCGCTTTGCGCTGGGAGGTTTGTACCTGGTGCAGGTCATGAATCAGGTGGACACCTTGGAACTTCCGGTGTTGGTGCAAGTGTATTTTCGTTCGCTGGGGGCCATCTTTTTTCAATCGAGTTGGGTAGCGGGAGTGCTACTGGGCATCGGGTTGTTGCTCTTTTCTCGCATTGCTTTTGTGCTGTCGTTGTTGGGTTTTGCCGGAGGTTATGCCTACATGCAGTTTGTGGGAGACGATCTCGGAGCCATCCACTACGGGCACATCGGCTTCAATTTTATTTTGAGCTCCATCGCCTTAGCGGGCTTTTTTCTCATTCCCAACCGCCGAAGCATTCTGTTTGGTTTGGCCATTACGCCTCTTATCGCCGTGATGAATTCGGCCCTTTCTTCCTGGTTTGCCTATTTCCAATTACCGATTTATTCTTTGCCGTTCAACATCATTGTGGTGCTGGTGCTCTACGTGTTGCACAACCGCCAGCACGAAAGGCATTTGGTATTGACCAAGGTACAATATGGTTCCCCGGAAAAGAACCTCTACAGCTATGCCAATTATCTATTGCGTTTTGGAGTAGGGGAGCTTGTGCGGTTTCAGTTGCCCTTCTATGGCAAATGGCGCGTTTCACAAGGGCACGACGGAGAGCATACCCACCAAATGGAGTGGAACCACGCCTGGGATTTTGACCTGGTGAACCAGGAGGGTTTGAATTACCGCTTGCCGGGCACCCGCCTGGAACACTACCATTGCTTTAGCAAAACGATTGTAGCTCCAGCTCCGGGCACGGTGGTAGCGGTGTTGGATGGGGTAAAAGACAACCCGGTGGGCAGCATCAACCAAACCCACAATTGGGGCAACACCGTGGTGATTCAGCACGGCCCGGCTTTGTATAGCCAATTGAGTCACTTGAAAGAAAACAGCATTTTGGTGAAGGAGGGAGAACAACTCACCACGGGCACTCCGGTGGGAGTGTTGGGCAACTCGGGCCGGTCGCCCTACCCGCATTTGCATTTTCAGGTGCAAGCTTCGCCTTACATCGGTTCCGAAACGCTATCCATGCCCCTTTCTCACTACTTGCTGGAGAAGGAGGAAGGGCTGGAATTGGTAGAGCGGGGCATTCCAAAGGAAGGAGAACAGATTGGCAACATTGAAACAGACGAGGGGCTGCGGTCGGCTTTTGCCTTTATACCGGGAAAAACCTTGACGCTGATAGAAGATACCTCTGGTGCTTCAGAACCTTTGCGGTGGAAGGTGAAAACCAACATCGCTACGAATCAAAACTATTTGCATTGCCTCCAAACCAACAGCTTCGCCTATTTCGTGCTGGAAGACAAGTTGTTTTATTTCACCGATTACATCGGGCCGAAAAAAGGATGGCTCTACTGGTTTTACCTGTCGGCCAACAAAGTGTTGTTGGGGGCCTACGAAGACCTGGAAGTTTGTGATCGTATACCGGTGCACCATTTCCTAAGCGGCTGGCGCAAGCTGTTGCAAGACGTATTGGCTCCCCTGATGCTGTTTTATCAAATCACTTTTACCTCGAAGTGTGTACCGGTACGTGAAAATTTTCGACTCCGTGCACTGACTTTAAAAACGAAAATCAGTGCCCGCTGGGGCCGTTTTCAATGGCGCCAACTCTACCTCAATTTGCAAATCGAAGAAGGACAATTGCAACGGATTACGGTGCAAACCCCTTCGCAACAATTCACGGCCCGATGCATCGATGGTTGATGGTTTGCCTGGTGTGTAGCAGCATCTGGGTGCAGGCTCAGGAGTCGACTGCGTTGCTGGAACGCACCAGTCGAGCGTTGTTCGAAGCGCAAAATTGGGAAGCACTCGTAGCCATGCAGCCCACTTTAGAGGCGAATGGCATGAGTTATTTTGCGGTACACTACCGGCTGGGCGTTGCTTTTTTCGAGCAACAAGAATATTACCGTGCCTTGGCAGAATTTCAGAAAGCCTATCGCTTCGATCCGGCTTCAGAAGCTTTGTTGCGTTACCTCATTCCTTGTTATCAATTCACCGAACAGTTTCAGGCAGCGGCCACCTTAGATGAGAATGCCCCTCATGGGCTGGGCTGGGCCTATCTGGAAAACGGCTACCGGTTCACCGATTTTTCCGATTCCATCCAACGCATGGGCTATGTGCAAGTGGCGCTACACCACACGGTGCATCCCCGCCTGGGCTTCCTGCACGCCTACACGGGTTTGCTGGGCGGGGCGTGGTGGGGCGATTACCGTCAACACCAGTATTTTCTCAAAGGAGCCTGGTATGTGGGCAAGGGTTGGACAGTACATCCCTTTGTTCACCTGATTCACCTGCGGGCGCAACCCTTTGTGCAAACTACTTATTACCTCGCGGGGGGTGCCTTGCAAAAGCACTGGCAACGTTGGGAGTGGCAGGCATCTGTTTCACAAACCGATTTGGGCAACCGTGGGCCGCGGTATCAATGGTCCCTACGGGCAGATTACCACCCTTGGTCCAGTCAAAAGGCAAAACCTTTTGCGGAGTTGCGGCAATTGGCCCACCGAAGGCAAGGCCAATGGCAGTGGCGTACCGGGATTCGAATCCAATTCAGCGAGGCAATGCGCTTGCAATTGGCTTATTTTCAAGGTAATGCTCAGAATTTTCATCAGGAAAACGGCTATCTGGTCAACAATGCCATCGATCCGGTGGCGCGTGGTGGACAGGTGCTGTTCGAGGTGCGGACATCGAAGCGTTTCACCTTCTTTGGCTTGGTCAATGCCAACCGACAACAAGAAGCATTTTTCAACACCAACTACAACAGCGTGACCCTTGGCTGGGGACTCCAATTACAGCTGTAGCATATACCGTTCAACATGAAACTAAAACCGATCGTTTTGCTGTTCTCTTTTTTGCTTTCCTTGGTGCTCCCCGGTGCTAGCTTAGAAGAGTCCATGGATCAGCCTACCGCCTTTCAACAGAGTTACGCTTTTGAAAACCAGGGGCAGTACAGCAAAGGCATTAGTGTTTTGCTGAAAGTGTATTCGGCAGATAGTTACGAAATCAACCTTCGACTGGCCTGGCTCAGCTACCTCAACGGAGCGTATACCGAATCCATGTCCTACTACCAAAAGGCCGGCGTGTTGATGCCCTATTCTTTAGAGGCCCGTTTGGGCTATGTGTTGCCGGCGGCCGCGGTGGGCAATTGGGAGCAGGTTGTGGCCAAATACCGCGAGGTGTTGCAAATCGACCCGAAGCACAAAATCGCGAATTATCGCCTGGCGTCCATCTACTACAACCGGGAGGAATACGCTGCATCGTTCAAGCTCCTGAAAACGGTGGTGAACCTCTATCCCTTCGAATACGATAGCCTGGTGCTGTTTGCCTGGACGCACCTGAAAATGGGCAAGACCCGAGAAGCGAAAGTGTTGTTTCAAAAAGTATTGCTGGTCAGTCCGCAAGACCAATCGGCCTTGGAAGGACTGGCGTTGCTACAATGAACGAACGGGTGCCGGACCTCATTTTTGGGCGAAAGTAAAATGGGGCCGGCACCCGGCAGCACCAACATCCTACAGGGTTTTGGGATGGTGAAGAGATGGTGCTGCCTTATTTAGCGAGGCCCTACGCTGCACGGGGTGGTTCTCAAGCAGTGTAGGGCCAGCTATGTTTTTTAAGCAGTTGCTAACTCTTCCTCAAATACCTTGGGTATGAGCACTTTGCCCTTGATGCACTATTTTTAGGGCTCCATGAAGTATAAATCTGACGACCCCGAGGTGCAAAAGGCCATGAACCAATCCACCCGCATTATGATCGTTCCTTTTTTCGGAACCTTGATCGTTTCGATGGTAGGAGGAATGGTTTTAGTAGATCAACTGCCCGTGGATGGTATTTGGATGCTGGCCCCCATTTTTGGTTCAATTGGGTTGGCGGCTTTGGTGGGTCATCGAATTTCGGGAACGTGGTTTCGTAAAGCCTTGCATGCGGTAGACAACAAAAGGGAGCTTTATGAACGCTCGGTTCGTTTGGGGATGCTTTTTGAAAGCAAAGCGCAACGGGTGTTACAAGAAGAAGGCATTCAGTTAGGGCCAAGGTTAGGATTGCCTGCCGCTGAACTGCCTGAAAAAACACAGGTGTTCAAGGGGGGAGTATTGTTGCGGGAAGGCATTCAGGTGAAAGGTGAGCTCATTGCCTGGGAAAGGATTGTGAATTTCTCCATTAATCGTAGTACCAAAACAGGTAAAGTTACCGGAGTAATACTCCAGTTTGCCAACGAAAAAAATCGAATGCTGCGGGTACCGAATAAGCAAATCGAGTACCTGGAATACCACGTGGACCGCTACTGGCGGGCGGAGCGCACCTCCACCAAAGCTTAACGCAATAGTCCTTTCAGTTGCTCCAAAGGTATTTCAATGGAAGGGTTATTGGCCTCGTGGCTGCAAAGCACATTATCGCGAAAGTAGAAGATGACCGAAGTTTTGGTGAGGCAAAAGTTGTCCATGAAAGGTTCCAAACTTCCAGGCCCATCCAAACCCGGGCAATCGGCATATCGCGGATCGGCTTTCAATACTTGATTGATGATTTTGGGCAGTTTGGCCTGCGCTACTGCCCGGCTGGTGAAAATTTCGTCGGCATTGAGCACCCGCTGGCTGGGCAGGTGAATCACCAGCGCTTCGTCCCGTCGTTGGCCGTGACTGGCTTCACTCCAGTACATAAAAGAGTGAAACACCACACACAACAGGCTATCGTTGGGTTGAAAAATTTCGTAGTCACGCTTGAAAGTTGAAGGCAAGGGGGCGCCTTTTTCCAAAGCCGCTGCCTGCTCGTTGTAGTAGGCGATCATCACTTCGCGAATTCCGCCCGCATTGCCAAATTGATTTTTGATCAGTGCATTGATTTTTGAATAATCGCTTTTGCCGGTCAGTTCAGGATAGTTGAGGTGCAATTCAAAGGCCTTGGAAACTTCCTCCACCTTTTGGTCTGCGACTTTTACCTGACCATAGCCGCTGGAAATACCGGTGCAAAACAACAACAGCAGTAGCCAATGGAATGTAGTTAGAGCTTGCCAGGAGTGCGCATTGGTTGGATGGGCGGGTAGATTGAGCTTGGGTTCCATGCGATGTCGTTTATTTGTTGAGATGAATCTCGGTAAGCGTTTTTCCAAAGCTGGGATGTGGGCCTTCTACGTGTTGGGCCTGCTGGTGTTTCAGGAGGTGGTGTTTCGATGGGCGTTTCCCTTGCCGGAATTGGCCAATTTCGATCGGGTCAATTACCTAACTCCTGGCAAACCGCTAACGGATGCACCACCATTCGGGCGTTCTACCTGGTTTTGGCAAAGCTTTCCCGATACCGCCCGCGCTTTTGAGCATCAACTGAATGCCTACGGTTTTCGAGATACGGAATGGCGTATGGCGAAACCAGCGGATAAAAAGCGCCTCTTGTTGATTGGCGACAGTTTTGTGGAAGGGGTGATGGCGGAACAGGAGCAAAACTTGTCCGCTTGGCTCCAACAATCGGAAGCAATGCAAGGCTGGGAAGTGATGAACGCTGGAATTTTAGGAGCCGGAGTCAACTCGTATTTGCAACTCACCTCCGATATGGTGCCCCTGTTTCAACCCGATGTAGTGCTGGTGGTGTTTTTTGCCAATGACTTTACCACCAAACCCTTTCGCATACCGAAAGACCGGCTGATGCCAGAAAAGCATTCTCGATTGCTGCCCCGCTTGTGGCAATGGTGGGAGGCCTACCTGCAGGAGCAACCACTTCGTGCGCGATGGGCCACCGAGCGAAACTCCTGGTTGCCCGCCATTCCTGCATCCAACCATCCTTGGACGGGCAGGGGGGAGGCATTGCGCCAGGAAGTGACCGAAGCCATGGCCATGGCCATTGAAAAAGGAGAATTGAATTACCACCGGGCCAATGAAATTCGACTACACGCCCGGCAATTGGAACAGAAGGTGAATTTGGCTTCCGCCCTTGATTTTTTGAAACGCTACACCGATCAATACCACGCAGAACTACGAGTAGCCTATCTCCCGGCCCGACATCAGGTCACGAACTATTATTACCCCTACGAACGGGCTTTGTGTTTGAAATGCCCCCAGGAACTCGACTTGCGGGCAACTCCCTACCAACTCAACCGCCTTCGTCTGGGCAAACAGTGCGTAGAGTTGGGCATCCCTTTCGTGGATTTAAGTCCAGTTGTACAAGCATCGGAAGATGCGGGCCAACACCTGTATTGGAACTACGACGACCACTTTCGAGCGCAGGGTTACCGCTTGTCTGCTGAAGAGTTGGTAAAGGCTTTCGATTGGGGTGGCGTGGAATAGTTCCTTTCCTTGCCGTTTTATTGGGTATCGTTTGCATGGATAGTGGATCGTAGTTGCAAACTACGATCAGTCTTCACGTCTTACCTTTTTTGGTTTTGAAGTCCTTTTCGGCTAATCATTCCACTGTCAGTCGCCGAGCGCAGCCCCCACCCGGTCGCCGGTCGAAGCCCCACCCGGTCGCCGAGCGGACGTGTCAGCCTTTCGGCTGAGTCGAGGTGCCCTGGTGGACTAAGTAATTAAACGGATAGAACCCGTATAAATCCTGATATTAAAGAAACCCGGGGAATCACCATTGTTTGCATTTTTCTGGTCGTGTACTTTGGTCGCTATCAAGCCTTTGTCACAAATGTTGGATCGTTTTGTGTGCGCAACAAAGGTTTTATTCAACCAATAAGACCAGAAAATATGCCATTCCCATTTTCAACTTCGCCTTAGCGGTACTGACCGTTATTCTCTTTTACTTCTGAATTACTGAGGGCTTATAAGTCCATCAGTTGCCTTACCGTGTCCCTTTTCAGGGGAGGCTATTGTCAACGGCAGTGTTCGTTGGCCTCAGCTATGCTTTTCCCAATACCTCTTTTCCTCACGCTAACGCCCTGCGTTGACCAAAGGAGCCATCGCCCAATACCCTTTCCCGACTTTGCTCGCATTGCACTTGCTGCCCTGGTTTTTCCGCTCCCAGGCACTGACCCCTCCATGTCCAAATTGTTTGTTTTTCCTCTCTAACTGACCGCATCAAGCGGAATGCCTTCGGCAGGTACGGGTGCAACAAAGCACCGGGATCAAACCGTTTTCGATGGCATTTTCATTTCCAAAGGGCGCTGGCCAGCCGCCCAGGTCGTTCCAAACAGACGACGAATTTCTAAGCTTTTTAAAAACAGTAATTGCGCAACACGCCGGCTCTCCGCGATTTGGAGTAAGCGAACTCGCGCAACGTTGTGGGATGCATCCTTCATCCCTAAAAAGAGTGCTTCAACGCGCGCAAGGTACCACCCCGGGGCACCTCATCCGTCAACACCGTTTGCAGCATGGTCTTCAACTGCTGCGTCAAGGGCATCACTCGGTGAAGGAGATTGCTTATGCAGTGGGATTTCAGCACCCCGATGCCTTTTCCAAGGCGTTTAAAACAAATTTTTCATTGTCGCCGGAAGGCTTTCGTCAAGAGCACTTCCCCAATACTGGCTCTGGCTTTACCCTTTCCGTGCCCATCACGGAGGCCCGACCAGAGGATTGGGATAAACTGTTGGCTGCCCATCCTTGGTTGGGAGAATTGTTTCGGTTGTTGCGAAAGCATTTTCCCGATGAGGGCATTACACAAGAGTTTTTGGCCCACGGCTTGTCGATCAGTACCGTACAACTCAACCGTCAATTCAATCGGGTGCTGGGCATGGCACCCATTCGATTTGTGAGGGTATTGCGCCTGGAGTATGCTGCTTACCTCTTGCTTACGACCGATTTCTCCATCCGAAGAATTGCCGTGGAGGCCGGTTTCTCCGACTCACCCCACTTTTGCCGCTTGTTTCGCAAACATTATGGGCACACACCGGGAGCGCATCGCAAGGCAACGGCAGGTGTTTCGGCCAATACTTTTTTCCAGCAATTTTTCCGTGAGCTTTTTTGACTTATCGCAGAAAGGAATGTTCAACGCTTCCGAAAATCGGGCTGCTACTTTTGACCTATTCCGCTGAGATAATCACCACCATCCAATTATCAAGGCTTGAAACCATCGGCCTCAGCCGATAGAAAAAGTGCAACCATGAAAGACAAGCCTTTAGAGGTGACCAGCCTTGCGATGGCCAACTCCATTAGTGTGGCGATGCAAAATGCCACCAACTGCCAGCAAAATGCACAGCACATCATCAACGCCAGCGTGGCGGCTTGTTGTGTCGGAATTTTAAAGGCTGGTAATAGCTAATAATTATGCTACGCTATGGCGGATCTTTCTCCACAACAAGAGGCCATTGCAAAGGCCGACCAAATGGTGGCCCAGGCCTGTGGCATTGCAGTACAGGATGCCTCCGACAACTTGCGCAATTTCAACCTGATTTGTACTACTGCGGTGGGCGTATTAATGGCCAAATACGTGGCAACACAAAATGGTCAATACCTGCAAATGATGGAGAAGGTGGTGGCATTGGCAGCATCTGCTACGCCCAACTTCATTGCAGTAGGAGAGGGGGCAGCCACGGTGCTCTCGAAGTTCAAATCACTATAGCCATTTCAAAAAACAAAATACACCATGAATACCAATACATCCGATAACCTCAATATTGCCGATTCGGGCAAATACCAGGCTGCTGCCAAGTCGTATCAGTTGGTAGCACAATCGGCTGCCCTGGCAGTGCAAGATGCTACCGACCAATTGCGCAACCTCAACACGGTGAGCATTGCTGCACTGGGCATGGGCCTGGCCAACTACCTCTCTTCGGGCAACAAAGATGAATTGGAGGGTTTGACCAAAGAGGTGAAAGCCATCAACGAAGGCGGCATCAACGGCTTTACGGCGGTGGGCAACAATGCCCGGGAAATCTTACGAGGCTTTTCGACCAACGCATGATGGTGTGCCCATTACCCAATACTTAAATACCACACATCATGATCATTATTAACGGTACCGAGTACGGTTCCCATACCGATTTGCCCGCCAGCTTTCAATCCATTTTGGCCACGATAAAAGGTGGAAAGGCTTGGTTCAATTGGGCCTGTGCTTCTTCCAGCAAGTTTGTTGGGAATACGCTCAACGAATTCTTCTATCGGATTTTGATGGGTTTGCATGAAACCACCTTGGTGTCGTTTCAGCTCGGGAATGCTCCATCACCAAAGTTGGCCTTTCAGTGTGATTTGGGCGTGTTGCTGGAGATGAAACCTACAGAACTTAGTTTTTTGGAAGCTGGTTCTAAAATGGAACCCGGCTCCAGCTCCGGTTCTGGTTCTGGATCAGGTTCGGGTTCAGGCTCGGGCTCAGGCTCAGGCTCAGGTTCAGGCTCTGGTTCCGGATCAGGCTCAGGTTCGGGCGCTGGGACAGGTGGCCAATCTACCGAAAAGCAGCTGTCGATCCTTGTAGGAACCTACGACTTGCTTTCACTCCAAACCCTGGCTTCGGCGAAAGACTTTTTCAGCGATAAAAAACTGAATGCTCAAGTCTTGTCTTTCAGCGATTTGATCCTTTTATCGGGATTGAAGGAGTATTTAGACGAAAATTTTGGAGAAACGGGCCAGGACACAGAAGTATCAAGTGCGATTGCATTTGCCAATGGCATAGCGGCTACAATAGCAGAATTCGTGGCTTCCTGCCGGTTTTACCTGCTCCTGATTCAAAATGGTCAAAGCGATGGGCAGATTCATCAACTGTACACCAAACTTGACCCGATCACCAATTCCTTGATCTATTCGGTAGAAATGCCCTATTACTTTCCAGGAGTATTGACTTATGAAGGCTTGGTGAACACCATTGCGCAGGTAGATTACATCGGTTTTAGAAACAAGGCGGAGGCCCTTTATTACCTGGCGCTCAACTTCCTGCCCAAGATGTTGGAGAGTCCATCCACTGAGCCCTCCATTGGCCAGATGGCCATTGCTCAGTTATCCGATATTCAGTCCCGTTTGGTGAATGCTTTGGTGCTCTCCATTCAAGTAACACAAGACGGGAAAGAACAAATTTTTGAAATGGGGAATGAGTTGTTCAAGGCTCAGCTTTCCATTGGCCGAAACGGGCGCATCACCTTGCTGCCTGCCACTTTCCAACTTAACTCACCTGTTCAACTTCCAGCTTCCTAATTATGGCAACTGCACCTTCCAACAACCAACCGATCATTCAGATTCTCAACCAGGAAGAGAACCAGCCTTCCATCTCGATTCTGAACAATGTAATGACCGAAACCATCGGCATGGCGCTCCACAATGCGGTGACGGCTCAGCACAACGCGCAAATGAGCAACAATGCTACCACCACCGCAACGGTTTCCCGAATTCTTGGAGCACTGCATTATCCAAGTGCTAAAAAAGCCATCCCGACGGAGGATTCAAAAGGTCCTTCCCATGAAGAAGAGGAACCGGACGTGGAGTCTCCAACTCCAAAGGCAAACAAGTGGCCAGAAAAGGGCTTCTAAAAAACCAGTTACTGGGTTTTAATTCAATGCCTCCTGAATACCACTACCCATGAGCGGAACGGTCAATGAAAAGGTCATTAACAGCATTACGCAAATCAACACCGAAACGGTGGGTTTGTCGCCCTCCATAGCCATCGGTAACCTTTACCAGGCAACCAGCCAGGCGCTCGGAATGGCGTTTACGAACCTGAGCAATGCCCAACAAAATGGCAACCATGTGGGCGAGGCGATAGGATCAACTGGCAGCAAGCTGATTTTAAAATTAGCTACTTAAAAATCAATAATCACGCAATCTATTTATCCATAAAAACCAAATAAAATGGCATTTCCACAAACTGTAAATAGTCAAATTACCGATTCGGTAACCCAGGCCAACACCAAAGTGTTGGGCGATTCGCCAGCAATGGCCCTCAGCAACTTGTACCAGGCAACTGCTCAAGCGTTGAGCAACGCAGCACACAATGCTACTTCGGCTCAGCAGCAAACCAACGTAACGGCACAAACTGCTACTACCATGGGTGTGGCCACCTTGTATGCAATTGATACCGCTTCCACTGCAGTAGGTACCAGCCGCATCTTCAATGCCTAAGCCTACAAAAGCGCTGCTTTAGCAGCACTTTTTCTCTTTTTATTTATCCTTAAATCAATGCAAAAATGGCAGAACAAGTTTTTGTTTCACCACTTCCCGCCAACTCGCAGGTAACTGATTCCATTACTCAGGTAAATACTGAGGTGATCGGTACTTCTCCCGCAATGAGTTTGAGCAACCTCTACATGGCCACCAGCCAGGCCCTGAGCAACGCGGCTCACAATGCCACCACCAGTGGCTTTAATGCCACTACTACTGCGCAGGCAGCTATGACCCAAGGGGTGGTCAAATTGTTTACGATCGACACGGCTTCTACCGCTGTAGGCACCCAAAGAATCTACAGTGCTTACGTCTAAGTAGGATTCAACTGCTTCCGACCTTGGTAAATGGTCTTAAAATTTACTTCACTCTTTTATCCATTTTTTAACTGAAAATCATTCACATCATGAATACTGTAAACAGCCAAATTACCGACTCCGTAACCCAAGCTAACACCAAAGTATTGGGCGATTCTCCTGCCTTGGCCTTGAGCAATTTGTACCAGGCTACTTCACAAGCGTTGAGCAATGCTGCACACAATGCTACTACTGCGCAGCAGCAAACCAACGTTACCGCACAAACCGCTACCACGATGGGTGTGGCAACGCTTTTTGCAATTGATACGGCTTCTACCGCGGTAGGAACTGCGAGCATCCTGAATGCTTAATCAATCACGCAGAAGGCGTCACTCCGGCCGGTCCTTGCCGGTCGGCCGGGGTGATTTTTTAAGTTACTCATCTCTATCTTACCCCGTTGGCTTAGATGGGAGGTTATTAACTGATCAAGAAAGACAAAACACGTTTTTACTTTTTTAATATCAATCCATCATGGCAGCACCAACGAAAGTCAATCCACAGGTTACAGATTCGGTTACTTCCAGCAACACCATGGTGCTGGGCAGCTCACCAGCCATGGCCGCCAGTAATTTGCAACAAGCCACCGCCCAAGCCATGAGCAATGGCGCGCAAAATGCGACCACGGCTCAACAACAGGCGGCCATCCTTCACCAGGCGGCCACCACGGTAGGGGCCACGATTTTGTTTTCCATCGATACGGCATCGGTCGCCAAAGGCACTTCGGTCATTTACAAATAATGCTTTGAGCAAGGTTGGGGATGCAACACCAGTCGAAAGTCAACGGCCAAGTAGCAGACCAATCGGCTCAAACCAATGCGCAAACCATTGGTGAATCGCCAGCCGTATCGCTCAGTCAGCTATATATGGCCACTGCCCAGGCGCTCAGTTTGGCGGCCCACAATGCAGCAGCTCAGCAACAGCACACCAATCAGTTGGCACAAGCCGCTACGGCACAGGGAGTAGCCATGCTGCTGGGTATCAACAGTGCCAACCTGGGTTTTCCCGCTCCACCAACCACTAACCCTCCTTCGAATCCTTCAAATCCTAGCTAAGCATGTCTGACGTTTCTTCTTCTCCCGAATCTTCGGAAAATACGATCATGAAACAATGGGCCCAATTGGCGCAGCAACAAACCCACCTATTGCGCA
>ERZ1740068.736-NODE-736-length-13394-cov-9.772097_pt1 | contig 13394 bp, 11 predicted proteins | sample MGYA00581735_ERZ1740068 | MGnify/ENA primary metagenome ERZ1740068 (study PRJEB43018, sample SAMN04849740) | marine metagenome | isolation source: floating plastic debris | place: Pacific Ocean | collected 2008-08-30 | study: EMG produced TPA metagenomics assembly... | reverse complement strand
ATAATTATTTCACTGAATCTCAGTTATATTTGTAAGTTCAATAAACTCCATAAAATATGAAGAGCATAGGATTAAGCTTTCTATTGATCATCACACCTATCTTATTATTTGCCCAGAAAAATGAAGACTGGTTCAATAAAGACGTTGCCATAAGCAAACAGGCAGGGGCCAGTGTCAACAAAGTGGAGGAGCTTGTCAAAGGCAAACAAGCCAAAAAGGTGATCGTTGCCGTGATAGACTCAGGAATAGACGTTGATCACGAAGACCTGAAAGAGAATATCTGGGTCAACACAGATGAAATCCCTGGAAATGGAATAGATGACGACAACAATGGCTACGTAGACGATGTCAACGGCTGGAACTTCCTCGGTGGCGCGGACGGCAACATCATAGAAGAGACCTATGAAACTACCCGGATTTACCGCAGACTCAAACCCAAATACGAAGGAAGGGCCAGAAAAAGTATTAAACCAGAAGAGGAAGGAGAATTTGAACTCTACAAGGAAACGAAGAAGGAGACAGAAAAGCAATACAATAAAACACTCAAACAAATAGAAGACTTCAGTGTCCTGGAAGAAAACCTTTCTATCGTCAACAGTATTCTGGAGGCAGAGCTGCTGGACAAGCCTGTCAACAAAGAAAATGTGAAGGCGATCCGGTCACGCAGCGAACGGGTACTGGCTGCCAAAGACTACATGCTCCGACTGTACGAAAATGATTTTATTCAGGCAGACTTTGACGAGTACATGAAAGACCTTCGCAGCAAGATCAAATACCACTATAACCTGGACTATAACCCCAGAACCGTAGTGGGTGACAACCCGGACGATCCTTTTGAAAAAGGGTATGGCAATAACAAAGTATCCGGCAGCTTCACGCGTCATGGAACACATGTAGCAGGTATCATCGGTGCCAACCGCAACAACAGCATTGGCATCAACGGCGTGGCGCATAATGTGAGCATCATGGTACTAAGGGCTGTCCCCGATGGTGACGAAAGAGATAAAGATGTAGCCAATGCCATCATCTATGCAGTAGACAACGGCGCCAGAATCGTTAACATGAGCTTTGGCAAAGGGCACTCACCCGCTAAAGAAGCAGTAGACAAAGCGGTGAAATATGCAGAAGACAAAGGCGTCTTACTGATCAACTCTGCAGGAAATGCACACATCAACGTAGACAAAATCGATCAGTTTCCCACCAGGGAGTTCACTACCAATGGGCTTTCAGGACGTGCCAGTAACTGGATTACAGTAGGCGCTTCCGATAGAGAAGTGGGCCCTGAGCTGGCCGCCAATTTCTCCAACTATGGCCGCCAAAATGTAGACATTTTCGCCCCGGGAGTACGCATTTACTCCACAGTACCTGACAACAAATACGAAGAACTGGACGGTACCAGCATGGCTGCACCAGTAGTGTCGGGAGTTGCAGCTTTAGTACTGAACTACTACCCTGATCTGACAGCTGCGCAGCTCAAAGACGTATTGCTGTCATCAGCAGTAGACTATAAAAAAACCAAAGTATATATCCCTGGAGATGAAGAAGAGAGGCTGAAAACAAAGTTCAAAAAGCTTTCCTCTACCGGGAGAATTGTCAATGCCTACAACGCGTTAAAATACGCTGCGAAAAAATATCAATAACTCTATGAAAGAATGTCCGTGCGTAGGGCAACTGTCTTCCACATAGTGAAATATTCGGATATTCATTGTAAATTAGGGCATCCAAAGAGACTCGTTCTTATTTAAGATTGAGTCTCTTTGATTTAAAACCATTGTATCATGAACATCCTCCGGGATAAGATGATCAAAAGAGTATGCCACATCTGCTGATGAGGCATCATTGAAACCGTCATTAAATTTAACACCATATAAAATGAATACGACACATAATCACCCTAACTCAATTCCATTGATTCAATACACTCACCTACTGACCAGGCTGATCGCTGTTTTGGTCCTATTGCTGTTAATACTAGCTGTTCCCGCTTCTGCCCAACGATTCAAGAAAGGCTATGTAGTCTCTGCCGAAGGAGACACCACACGATATGCCATCGACCTGAATGGCGCCGTAAGTGGAGGGACAGCCATTGTGGTACGCGATGGCCCATTGACAAGACAGCTCAGTGCCAAAAAAGTACGGGCCTTTGGGTTTGAAGGAGGTGCCGCGTTCGAAAGTAGTACCTTCTTCCCGATTGCGCAGCAAGAAGGTGCGAGTCTGGAGCAGGAAATTCTCGTAAACCATGTATTTTATCAACGTCTGGTAAAAGGGGTGATTTCACTTTACAAATACACCAATAAGTACATCGTTATGACCGAAGACCAGATGCTGGAATTAAGGTATGACCATGAAAGTCAAGACGTTCGTAACACGGTTTTCTATGGAGGTCAAAGGAGTAGCAACAACCAGCGATATACTAAGATCAATGCCTTTCGCGACATTCTCAAAGAACTTTTTGTAGAATGCCCGGAAGTGGCGGAGCAGGCAGATAAAACAGACCTGAATGATGCTTCGTTGAAGAGAATATTTGTTGCTTATAGTAACTGTAAAGGCGTCAGCGTCCAGGTGGCACAGAAATCAGGTGGGTTACAGGTCAGTGGCTCTGTAGCGCTGGGCTACTATTCGGTAAAGCCTAAGTTTAACATCGATATTTCCAATACCAGATCCGCAATCAATGATGTGGACTTCAAGGCACAGTCTGGCATCACTCCCAGTGCTTCGCTATATCTCACACTTCCCAAATTCATACCCAACCTTTACCTGCGGCTAGGGTTTAACCACATGCAATTTGAGACACAAGAGCGATTTGTGGACGTACAAACCACTACCTCTACAGTAGATACCGTCAACCTTCAATTGAAATTCACCTCACTGAACCTTGGTTTACAGTACGAACTTGAAAAAGGTTCTTATGCAGTTGTTGGTACCGGGTTTACTTACTTTTCAGAAAGTGCCGTGAGTGAAGAAAGGACCGTCACCACTACTACTACCAATCCACCCACTGTGAGCAACAGAAGCTTCAGCCCTTTTCGTATTTCCAGTGGGGCACCTGTCATTTTCTTTGGTGTAGGTCAACGGTTTTCTCTTGGTGAAAAACTGGGAATGTTTGCAGAGCTAAGGTATACCCGAATCAGTGGTTTTGATGACCGTGAAAGCGCCAACAGGCAGTTTGTCACCAGTAGAATTACCGGATTACAAGTGTTTTTGGGCCTAAGGATCTGACGATGTCTCAACAATTCCTCCTGCAAACTCCGAGGCTAGGCCTCCGCAACTGGACCGAGGTGGACAAAGAGCCGTTCTATCAAATGAACAGCGACCCCTCGGTCATGGAGCATTTTCCAGCGGCACTGAGCCGCCGGCAGTCCGATGACTTATGGTTACGACTCAAAAACCATTATCAGGAATACGGCTACACCTACTTTGCGGTAGACCTGCTGGACAGTGGGGAGTTCATCGGCTTTATTGGGCTCAAAAACCAGGATTATGATTATCAGTATACGCCATTTGTAGACATCGGATGGCGTATATTGCCTGCCTACTGGGGAAAAGGGTATGCCACCGAAGGAGCCGTAGCCTGCCTGAATTTTGCCTTTGAGCAACTACAACTGGAAAAAGTTTTCAGTGTCGCTGTACATGGTAATCTGGGATCATTACGGGTGATGCTAAAGCTGGGGATGCGGCAAATAGATGAGTTTATCCATCCCGCTTTCGCCGCCGACCATCCATTACAGCCTTGTCATTGCTATTGTATCGAAAACCCGAATTTGTAAACAGCGTGATCACTCAGAAGGAACACGCGCCATTTGCTGAGCAGCCAGGGAGGCATCCAGTTCTCTGCGCTGCAGATAGGTTGTCACGATAAAAGAAACAATAAAGTACAAACCAAAAAGGTACTTGAGAAACGGTGAAAAATCCGACACCAAAAACCAGTCTTCAGTGATTGTTAAAATGGCGATACCAGCGATGCTATGGACCAGTGCGGTATAGACTGAAAACGGGCTCTTGTCCATCTGCGTGGTATAGTTAAACACTGCCAGGTAGACATAGCCACCAAAAATGAAAACACCAGGCGCACCAATTTCACCGAAGCGTGCAAACAGGTACAGCAACATCCCGAAAGTGATCACCCCCTGAGTCCAAAACCAGACTTTGGAGCCATTGGATACTTGTGGGGCATATTTTTCATAGGCATAAACATCTTCAATGACCTCAACGGGATACTGTGCCTGTACGTCCGCTGGTCTCCATCCGGTAGGCATGAACCAGATACGCAGTTTATCAACCCACGACCGGGTCCTCCAGGCATCCTTGACCAGCTGCCAGAGGTGCTGGAAGTTTATCAGAATGGGATTCCAGGTATTGCCAGGCCTTTTCACACCATAAACAGGTGGCACATCGTCCAGCTCTTCCTGAAAAGTACCGAAAAGTTTATCCCAGATAATAAAAATCTGGGCCATGTTCTTATCCAGGTACTCTTTATTGATGGCATGGTGTACCCGATGATGGGAAGGCGTCACAATGATTTTTTCCAGAAATCCCATTTTCCCGATGAGTCTCGTGTGATACCAGTATTGGGCAAACAGGTGAAGTGGTGCTACTACTGTGATAATCTCTCCCGGCACACCCAAAATAGCTGTAGGGACCAGAAAAATGACGAACGTTCCGAAAAGCGTAGATATCGACTGGCGAAGGGCACAGGCCAGATTAAACTCTTCGCTGCTGTGATGGATGATGTGTACATTCCAAAAATAGTTGACCTGATGCGACAACCGGTGATTCCAGTAACCGGCAAAGTCAATGCCGATGAAGGCCAGCAGGTACAGCCACCACCCTTCAGAAATATCAAACAACGAGATACGCGCCTCCAGCCAGCGATAGGAAATAATGACAAAAGTAAGTCCTAAAACATCCTTGATCACATTGGTTACCCCTGAACTCAAACTCGACAAAGTATCCATTCCATTGACGACTTTGGCGCCGCGAATCCCTGCAGCTACCCGCTCAATGAGCAGTAATACAATGAAAAACGGAATTGCGTAGAGCAATACACCAGCATATCTTTCCATAACATCATTTTTGAGGATATGAAAATTAAACAATTTATCAAAGAAAGCTGCTGATCACCCCCCGAAAAGATGACTACTTTCCATCATCGAAGAGAACGAGCTGCCATTCATTAGAAATTATCACGTTTAATTGGTTAAAGATTGATTTTGCTGTCAAATGATGATTGCATCAAAATTCTTCAATCATGATTAATTCATAATGAGTGGCGCACGGCTAGTGACGCACGGTCAGTGGCGCACGGCTAGTGATGCATAATGGGGAGTTGAGGGAAACTTGAACATCATCAAATTGCATTACAAATCAAAAATTACTCATCAGGAGCTCAAATTAGTTTCATCTAAAAACAATCGTGATCACGTTTATCGTACTTCAGACAATTTTTCCCTGTACAGGTCCAGGAATTCGTCTTTGCGTTTACGGCGATACTGCAAGATCCAGCGGGGGTGAGGCAATGCAACCACCTCGCCAAAAAGCTGATACTTTTTATTGAGGTATTCCAGGTACTTGACGTTTTTTCCCTGCCCAATTGAGAAAATCACTTCGTTGTGGGCTACCGTCTCCAGATGCCATCGAATGTTCTCCACCATGTATTTTTCCAGCATGTCCTGCAATGTCTTGATGTCATAGTAATTGAGGTTCTTACCCTCCTTCACAAATCCCAGCGGACAGACTGAGGAAATCAGAAAATGGCTGTAAAAGTGATCTGGGCCACCCAGATGATGGATCATTTCATAGATAAACTGAGAAGACAGCTCTCCCCGGCTTTCAAAATTGTGGGCGATGCCCAGGTCGTTGGTCAGCTTCTCGGGGGCAGTAAAAGGGATGCCGGTGACACCGCCGCCAAACCGCCCCGGGTTGATGCCCAACATCAGCACCCGCTTTTTGTCATCGCTAAAATACTTGCCGTAAAAAGCCTCAATCGCTGCCAGCGTATTTTGGTCATCAAAAGGAAACAGCAACTCCACGCCCTTGGGCAGCTTTTTAGGCTTGGAAATGGTCTTGTAAAAATTTGTCAGTTCTGCACCTACGTTCATATCTTTTCACTTCAGTCTCTTGTAAATATACTGCTGTTTGTAGGGATACAAACAGCGAACCGCTATCGTTTGTGTCTTCACAAACGACTACGCTAACCCGAAAATTAACCCACAAGCTGTCTTCCTAACAAAATATTTGTTAATATCACCTATAGAAATCATTTATACCTCAATCAGCGTGATAGATCAGCAACTAAAATTACTCACCCGCATGGCGGGATCGGATGGCTCAGTAGACGAAATTGAGCTAAAACTCATCCGAAACCTGGGTGCAGCTCATGGCCTCAGTGAAGAGGAAGTGGCGCAGATCGTTCGGGAGCCACAGGGCGAAATTAACTACCAGCACCTAACTGAAGACGAGCGGTTTGACTACCTGTACAACCTGGTGCATCTCATGAAAGTTGACGGTGAAGTATACAACCAGGAAATCGAATTCTGCGAGCGCATCGCCACTAAGTTGGGTTACCGGTTAGCCGCAGTCTATGAAATTTACCCGCACGTACACCCACGTGTCAAGATTCCCGATGAGATCAAAAAGCTGCGTACCAAGGTAAGTAAGTTCCTAACCACTAAATAATGGCCAGCGGATTCGAGAAACTACGCGAACAGATCAAAGAACTTGGTTTTGGCACCAAGGCCTTTTCGGGTAGGCTGATCAACAAAGACGGAGGGTTCAACGTAAGCCGCCAAGGTGCCGGCCTGCAAGCCTTCAGCCCCTACCATTGGGTAATCAACATGCATTGGTTGAGCTTTATACTCGTAATCCTGGCTTCATACGTAGCGATCAATTCAATTTTTGCCTTATTTTATCTCTGGGCCGGGGTCGACCAGCTGTCCAGTTCACGGACAGGTGGCGGTTGGGATAATTTCTTTTACTGTTTTTACTTTTCTACGCAAACACTCACTACTGTTGGTTTTGGGAAGATCAGCCCCAACGGACATGTTGCCAATATCATTGCCTCCTTTGAAGCCATGATCGGATTGCTAAGTTTTGCGCTGGCAACAGGAATTCTCTATGGTCGGTTTTCCAAGGCCAAAGCCAAGATTCTATTTAGCGACAACGCCGTCATTGCCCCATACCAGGATATGAAAGGTCTCATGTTCCGCATCACCAATATGCGAAAAAACCACCTCATAGAAATGAGTGCCAAAATGGTCTATTCCTTTCTGGTACAAGAAAACGGTATCACCAAAAGACGTTACAAGCAACTGGAACTGGAAATTGATTACATCAATATGTTTCCGCTGCCGTGGACCATCGTACATCCACTGGACCAGGAAAGCCCCATTGTTGCGAAGAAATCCCTGGACCTGGCCCGGGAAGAAGCGGAGTTTCTCGTGATCCTCAAAGGCTACGACGATACCTTCAACCAATATGTGCATCAGGTGTACTCCTATCGACACGATGAAGTGATATTCGATGCCAGATTTGAGCCCATGTTCTATGAAGTGCCAGGCAAAAAGACCGTGGTACACATCAACAAAATCAACGATTTCCGAAAGACTTACTGATGGCAGCATTAGCGCTGTTCAATCAAGTATCGGGGACCTCCCGCATTTGATACGTGACGTGCACCGTTTTATCTTACAATTTCGCCGAAGGCAAAACATTCCTGTTAATTCTTTTATTTTGTACACAATGGATAACATCAGAATCATCACAACAGAAGACGGGAGTCACTCGCTTTACCGGGAAGACCTCAAAGAAACCTATCATTCCTTTCACGGAGCCAGACAGGAATCTATGCATGTGTTCATTGAAATGGGGCTGCAATACTACCTGGATACTGTGCGTGCAGCCGATGTGAATGCTTCTGATCGCCCCTTAAGAATCCTGGAAGTGGGGTTTGGCACGGGCCTGAATGCCTACCTCGCGGCATTATTCGCCGAGCAGCATCAGACTGCCATTCACTTTGAAACACTGGAGACCATACCGCTATCGGCAGACGTCTACAAAGCGCTCAATTATGCGGAAGGTGAGGAAGAAGCCTTGTTTGCACAGTTACACGATTGCGAATGGAATAACCCGCAGGTAATCACCCAATTCTTCACGTTGCTAAAGCATGAAAAGCCACTTCAGGAGTTTCAATCTTCAGCGCCGTTTGACCTCATCTTTTTCGATGCTTTTGCCCCATCAAAACAGGCAGAACTCTGGGGAAAAACAATCATGGCTCAAGCCTATGAACTCACCTCCGCTAAAGGTGTTTTGACTACCTACTGCGCCAAGGGGCAACTCAAGCGTGATTTACGTGATGTAGGCTATGAAGTGGCTACCTTACCGGGTGCACCTGGCAAAAAGGAAATGGTAAGGGCTCAAAAAGGTTAGTGCGCCGCACTCTCAGATTTCTGTTGAACCATTAGCTTCTTGATTTTGGCTTTCAGCTCGTTTATCGTTTCCTTGGACAGCTCCATGTAGATCCGGAAACTCTCATTGGCTTCCAGTTTCTCCTCAATCAACATGTCAAAAGCATGTGTTTGCTGATTCTGGATGTTTTTCAGTTTCTCCAGACCATCCTTACTGGTCTTGATAGCGGAAATGTTGTTTTTAATGACAATCAAATCTTTGTAAAAGACATCCACACGGTCCTTCTTTTTCTGCTTCTGCCATCTGGAAAGCGATACCAATCCACTGACCAATGCCAGAACAATCGATAGAATCACACCACCCAATTCTGCGTAGCGTTCTACAAAAGTGGGTTCGTCACGGTCAAAAAAGATACGCGCACCGTTGTGTAGGGGATAGCTGATCTCACCGCGGTCAAAATCTTCTTTCATGGTACCATAGACCAACGGACTGATCTCGGTGAGTGCCTGCTTTTCACGATAGAGTTTCTTAGTGATGTTATACACAAAGTTGTCTGTCAAATCGCCCCTCACCACCAGAATTGTCTCGGTAGCAATGGTGATTACAGGATCTACGGTAATAGAACCGTAGGTACCTGAAGGAATGATGAAGGTCTCATAGTGAGGATATCGCAGGGTAATCGCCTCCGCCTTAGAGCCACGGCCAAAATTTTCAATCTTGTCAAAGCTGAACAGCCTGAAACCCTCATCTTTTAAGGCCTGCAGTGACGTCTCATCAGTAATGATATCAGAAAAACCACAGAATACATCATTGGCAAACTGGTTGGTAGTGATGTTAAATTGGTTGGTATCCAAATCATAGAACTCAAAAAAAGAATTCATGAAAATAGCTGAAGAGCTTCCTTCAATACCAATGTAAACCTGTTTGCCATAAAACAGTTCTTCCAGGGATTCAATGGGATATTCACTTCGGTAAAAAACGTGCAAGACCTGCTTAAAAATAGGCATAGCTGTCTTAATTCCTTCTACATAAGAAAGGTTGTTTTCTACAATGGCCATGTCCGCGCTTTTACGAAGGATGCTATCGATATTTGGTTCCGAACCGTCGCTAAACAAGACCTCAAACTCATAGGGAAGATCGCTGTCCTGCAAAATTTTGATCATCGTTCTGGCCATTCTGCCTTCAGGCTCATTTTCACTGTGAACAAAGGTATATACAGGCTTTTTTTGCTGACAGGCCTGTACCAGCAAAATGGAAATCAAACAGAAAATCAGGGTGTGTCTCATAGCGATCTTAAGAAGCCCGACTCGCAGGTCTTTCGCAACCGATGCAAAAGAATTTTAATCACCGCCGATCCAGCGGTGCTTCGGAGCCTGACGTTAAAATAAAAAATACAGTTTCAAACATGGAACTGTTATATACAATAATAAGTTAAATCAAAGCAAATAAGTAGCTTCATACGCTCATATTCAGCCAAAAAGTGACAACTTCATGACAAAAATGTTGTTCATTGTACTGGTAATGATAACTTTGTGTTTGGCACATATCAGTTCATAGCATTAATAATTTGGTTAACGGTCCATGAAAAACGTCCCTTTTAAAATAAAAGCAAAATATCTTTTTGACAACCTACTTTCAAAAGGCACAGGTACGCTGATTGCCTGGCTGGCTTTAGGGGCACTGTTAGTGATCGTAACCTTCTCTTTGCTACAGCTACTCCTGGGAGCGCACCCTGTCAATGACAACAACTTTACCATTGGCCATGCGTTGTGGGCAAACCTGACGCACATGCTGGATCCCGGAACTTTGGGAGACAGCGTAGACACCTGGCAATACCAGACATTCATGATCATGGTAACACTGGTAGGGGTTGTCGTACTTAGTACGTTGATTGGTTTGATCTCCAATGGTATCCTCACCAAGCTGGAAGAGCTGAGAAAGGGTCGTTCATTTGTCATTGAAAAGGACCACGTCCTCATTTTGGGTTGGTCTTCAAAAATATTTACCATCATCTCTGAGTTGGTCATCGCCAATGAAAACCAGAAAACCGGTACCGTCGTCATCCTCGCCGACCGCGATAAAGTAGACATGGAAGACGAGATCAGAGACAAAGTAGGCCATACCAAGAATACGAAGGTCATCTGTAGAACCGGAAACCCGATCGACGTACACGATTTGTATATCGCCAACCCATTTGATACCAAATCCATCATCATCCTGGGCAAAGACAATGAGAATTCTGATTCACAAATCATCAAAACGATTGTGGCCATTGTTACCAACCCCGACAGACGTGCAGAGCCTTACCACGTAACTGCGGAGATGACAGACAAGAAAAACTTTGAGGTAGCCAAGATGGTGGGTGGAGACGAAGTAGAGTTGATTCTCTCAGACGAGATCATCTCCCGTATCATGGTACAAACCAGTAGACAGTCTGGTCTTAGCGTGGTATACCAGGAGCTGATGGACTTCGATGGTGATGAAATCTACTTCACAGAAGAAAAGAAAATGGTCGGTAAGACCTTTCGCGAGGCGTTGTTCTCTTATGAAGAGTCGGCTGTGATGGGCTTGCAGTATGCCGATGGCAGCGTGGAGGTTAACCCTCCTATGGATAAAGTAATCCGCCCCGGCGACCGCATCATCGGTATCACCGAGGACGATGACACCCTCATCCCTGCAGAAGACGAGCACCACATTAAGATCAACAAAAGCGCGCTCGTCTTAACTGAACGTGATGAAGTGGATAGTGAGAGAATTCTGGTCATCGGCTGGAATGAAAGAGCCAAGCACATCATTCAGGAGCTTGACTATTACGTAGCAGAGGGCTCTATCGTAGATGTGTACAGCAGGTTTGGTGATGCAATCAAAATTGTAGATAAACTACAGGATTCACTGGCCAACATTGACCTGGAGTTTGAAATCATGGATACTACCGATCGCGAATCCATTGAGATCATGAACCTGCATGAGTACGATTACATCATCCTGCTTTGCTACCAAAACTACCTCTCCATTCAGGAGGCCGATGCACAAACACTGATTACACTCCTGCACATCAGGAACATTTCTGAAAAAGACAATATCAAGTTCAACATGGTGAGTGAGATGTTGGATATCAGAAACCGACAGTTGGCTGATATTACCAGTGCCAATGACTTCATCGTAAGTGATAAGCTAGTGAGTTTGCTGATGTCTCAGGTATCGGAAAACAAATACCTGATGCGTGTGTTTGAAGACCTTTTTGATGCAGACGGATCGGAAATTTACATCAAGCCTGCCAGGGAATATGTCAAAGTAGACACCGCTGTCAACTTCTACACCATTCTGGAATCTGCCGCAGAAAAGAATCAGGTAGCCATCGGTTACAGGATCATGGCACAAGCCAGGAATTCGTCAGAAGGGTATGGCGTGGTCGTCAACCCGAAAAAATCCGATATTTTCACCCTATCCGATGAGGATACCATTATCGTCCTGTCGGAAGATTAAAAAGCCATAGGCTGTGTCTGCACAGCCGATTAAAAAAGATTTAAGCAGGTCCTTACAGCATGTTAATCTAAAGACGCCAGAGCAGCTTTAATCTGTTTCATTGCTTCTTTGCGATACTCTTCCTTACTCAGCGAGGCATTTCTCAATCTTTCTGTGTCAAGAGACATCTCATCGGCAGATACGCTATAAGGGCTGAATGCGGGAGCAATTACCTCCGGATTCAATTCAAGTGTTGTGGTAGTCATTATTGTAGGTGTTTATATTCTCTATGGTAAATCTAACGGGCATTTGTGATCCGATGTTTACGGATGTATTGCTATTAATTTAATAATCAGCTACTTAACACAAAACCACCACATCGGTAACGCCTTGGTAAAGTCCCTGAAACATAGAATTAACATATTGATGACTTCCAACAAAAAACGGACTCCAGAGAAGGCTTTATCTTTAACCTCTCATGACGAACTCTATTGCATAAACCGGGTTTAAACAATAAACTGATCTCACTCAATGAAAATTCTACTCGTTTCTCTCATCACCGGATTCATTGCGCTTTCCAATACTTTGCTACAGGCGCAATCTGAGCTCACGGAAGACAATCAACCAACAGAAATCATGGAGCAGGTCATCGCCTTTGGTTCTTGCAACAAACCGGAGGTAGATGGCAAAATGTGGAGCGCCATCGGCGCCAATAACCCCGGGTTATTCATTTGGCTGGGAGACATCATCTATGGCGATACGCAGGACATGCGTCTGATGCGCGCAAAATACAAGGAGTTGGCAAAATTGCCAGCCTATAAAAAATTTGCCAAAGACGTACCCATTACAGGCGTCTGGGACGATCATGATTATGGCGTGAACGATGGCGGCAAGTATTTCCCCAAAAAAGCGGAGAGTAAAGAAGAGTTACTTCGTTTTCTCAAAGTAGGCAAGAAAGCAGCAGTCCGGCAGCATGAAGGTGTTTATTCGGCTATGACCACCGGCGCACGGAATCAGCTCGTAAAGGTCATTTTACTGGATGGCAGGTCTTTCAGGGATACGGTAGTACATTCTCAGACCGAAGGGCGACGATATGACGCCAACCCAACGGGTGACATTCTGGGAGAGGCACAGTGGAAGTGGCTGGAAAATGAGCTGACCAACAGCGATGCAAAAGTCCATATCATTGGATGTGGCATCCAGTTCATCGCAGAACAGCATGGCTGGGAAAAGTGGGCCAATTTCCCCCAAGCACGCAAGCGATTATTTGACCTGCTGGCAAAAACCAACCCAGCCAACCCCGTCCTGATCAGCGGTGACCGCCACATCGCCGAAATCTCTGCCCTACCGATTCAGGGCCTGAAAAAGCCGCTTTACGACATCACCGCAAGTGGCATTACCCATACGTGGTCAAAGCCTGGCACAGAGGAAAACAGATACCGCGTGGGAGAGCTGATCGTCAAACGCAACTTCGGCCTCATCCGCATCAACTGGGACAACAAGGAACCTACGATTAGCCTGGAAGT
>ERZ1740068.735-NODE-735-length-13403-cov-8.119419_pt1 | contig 13403 bp, 9 predicted proteins | sample MGYA00581735_ERZ1740068 | MGnify/ENA primary metagenome ERZ1740068 (study PRJEB43018, sample SAMN04849740) | marine metagenome | isolation source: floating plastic debris | place: Pacific Ocean | collected 2008-08-30 | study: EMG produced TPA metagenomics assembly... | reverse complement strand
CTCCTGCTTCAACAACGGGCAGTTTCCAAAGCGCAATGAAGATCCTGATGTGGTAGTGATTCCTCAAAACGGCTTGTCCATCAGGAGAAGTGCTCCCAGCAGCAACGAATTGCCAGATGCTTCAGACCACCTGATGCGCTTATTTTACTATCAGGATGTGTTGAGCGACATTGGCAACCAATACTTTACCAATGACCAGAACGACTACATTGAGACGCAAATTGTAGACAAAGCCGCTACTGCCAACATTGTCACTCCCCTATCCAGCTTAATTGTATTGGAAAGTCAGGCAGATTATGACCGTTTTGGGATAGAGCAAAAAGACGATGCGCTGGGTAATGCAACCATCGGCAATGCCGGCGCAGTCCCCGAGCCCCATGAATGGGCCATGATCTTTATGGGATGTGCCTTGCTTTTGTACATGTACAGGAAGTCCAGAAAAACGGTCCGGCCATTATGAGTAATACCATCCTGCAATTCCTGAAAACCTACCGGGTCTGGTTCCTGGCTGCAGCTTTCCCGATAGGTATTTTCTTATGGGTATATCCACATTATCTCAGAGAAAACACCTTTTTTCTGCTCTGTCTGATCACGCTACCGCTATCGGTTCAGCGGTCGGCTCATCAAAAAGGATTTCCTGTTTTTTGGTTGCTGCTGTGCATTGGCGGTTTGTCACTGCTCCTGCCAACTACAACAGGCGCCTACATCTCACTTTGCCTTATGCTGGTGATGTTGTTGCAGTCTGCATCAGGTGGCCTGCATCCCACCATCTTAATTCACTGCGCCCTCACCTCACCATTTTTTACCTATTTCAACAGCATGGTGAGCTTTCCTGTTCGTCTGTGGCTTTCCAGGATTGTCACCTATTGTTTACAAACCATTGGCCTGGACGTACAGATTGACGGAAATCTGGTGTACATGGGAGAAACCAGCTTTCTGGTGGATGAAGCATGTGCCGGCATGACCATGCTTGGTTATGGTTTGCTGTTTGGGACCATCATCATCTCACACCTGTCCAAAAACAAGCAGGTGGGCCTTCCTCAAATGACTTTGTTCTACCTGATCCTACTCACTTTGATTCTGTCAGGCAACATAGTCAGGATCTCTTTGTTAATTATTTTCAATATCAGACCGGATCACTGGTTGCATGAGGGAGTTGGATTTTGTGTCTATGCCTTCCAGGTGCTTATTCCTTTTTACCTGATCATTGAGCGGTTGCTGATGAAACAGTCACCCCATCAGCAGGAAACGCAGTCTGTAGTAGCGCCATTTCCTGTGCATCGATATGCGATTGTACTGATCTTGTTGCTAGTCATCATTACCAGGCATCAGCTGCAGCATTTGCAGGAAACCGATCCTCATACGATTGAATTGAGTGGCTTTCAAAAGAAAGAAGTACAAGGCAAGGTCATCAAGTTGGAGAATGAGCAGGCTTTAATTTACGTGAAGCCACCGGTACCTGCCTACAGTGCCGACCACAATCCCATGATATGCTGGCAAGGTAGCGGCTATTCTTTTCAGAAGATTGGTCAGTGGAGCCTGTTCGGTACCAAAATCAACTGTGCTGAACTAGTCAAAAAACAAGACAAGGTGCATACTGCATGGTGGTATCAAAGCAAAAACTACGCGACCGGAGATCAACTGGAATGGCGTAAGTACGGGCTACTGGAGAACGAGGACTTCTACCTGATCAACGTCACATGCAACAGCCAGGAAGAACTTAAAAGACAAGTGCAACAACTACTCAATCAAAACATTATCGCTCAGCGTTACTCCATCAGCAATGGTCAAGAATAAACTCATCTCCTATTTTCTTCCAGTTTCTTTTTTTGCCTTCATCTTATGGATGATTGTTTCGGCAAACATGGATCATTCAAATGTCATCAGTGACGTTGGCAAAGCAGTACCATATGGTGACAAGGTTGGGCATTTCACCTTGTTTGGCACGCTGGCATTGCTGCTCAATATGGCATTAGGTTTCAGACAGGTAGGGCTGTGGAGTCGGAAGTTTCACCTGGGGTCGGTGCTTGTGCTGCTCTTCGCAGTGATGGAAGAATGTACGCAACTGGCCTTTCACTCCAGAACCTTCGACCCTGTTGATATCTTATTTGACCTGATCGGCATCAGTTTACTATCTTCTATGGTATTCAGAAAGTACATAGCCAGACAAGTAAGTGCACTAGCTAATTATCTGAATACCACATTGATGGTGAAGTAAACGGCTATTTAGCGCTTACTGAAGCGCTTTTTACTCATATTTGGCAGGAATCCGTAACATTCCTACCTTAAATGTAGTATAACTAAAAAGCAATTACTACATTTAAGGTACAAAAGCTGAATTATGGGTAAACATCACTTGGGAGAATTTGAAGAGATCGTCTTACTGACGGTGGCATTGCTTGGCAAAAAGGCCTACGGTTTCGGGATCATAGAGGAGATAGAAACGCGCATGAACCGGTCGGTAAGTATTGGAGCCATGCAAACGGTCTTGAAGCGATTGGAGGATAAAAGCTATCTGGAATCGGAATTTGGGGAGGCGACCACCTCCCGTGGTGGCCGTCGCAGAAGGTATTACGCTTTGACCAGCGCAGGCATCGCTGTCCTGGAAGAAACACAAAAGCTACGCATGGGCCTCTGGGATGCTGTTCGGGAACTGGGGTTTGGCAGCACAAGCTGATTTGATGCATGATTTATCTCCTTATCATCTCTGAACACATGGAAAACACCAGCATAAAATGGCCACCGGCACTCCTCCGGCTATGTTACGGAACTGAGTACCTGGCAGTGATGCCTCACCCTGTTGACGCGCTGAAAGATGAATAACCCAGAGCCCAAGTTTGCCTTTTGGCTCCTCAAACAGTTCTGCGAGCCCGACTACCTGGAAGAAATCGAGGGAGATCTGTTGGAGCGATATGAGAAGGTCTCCAGACTTCAGTTTATGATGGAGGTAGTCAAACTCTTTCGGCCACGACTAATGCGCAGTTTTGAAGGTTCAAAAAAACTCAATTATTACGGTATGTTTAAGAATTATTTTAAAGTCACCTGGCGGAATCTTTTCAGACAGAAACTGTACTCTGCCATCAATATTGGAGGTCTGGCCATTGGGATTGCTGCTTTCATGCTCATTTCCATTTACGTGCAGCATGAGCAATCCTATGACCGGCATTATCCGAATGCCGAGAACATCTACAACATCTATCAGCAGCAAAAGTCCAATTTCTCATTGGGCACCGATTTATATGCAGTAACGCCGGCAGCCCTGCCTGCTGCCCTTACCAGCGAATATCCTGAGGTACTCAATGCGACGACCTTAGACATTTACAATACGCTGATCAAGCACAAGGGTGATACTTATGTAGAAGATGTTTTATTTGCCGATGAACATTATTTGGAAGTGTTTCAACACACTTTTTTAAAAGGCAACCCGATTAATGCATTACAGGATAAAACAGGCGCTGTGGTTACACAATCCTTTGCGCGCAAACTATTTGGTGAAGAAGATCCAATTGGGCAACCCATTGGTTTCTGGGGAAACCGTGAGGCATTTGTTACAGGTGTCATCGCAGATCTGCCATCCAATACCACTTTACAGTTCAGTTGCATATTAAGTATTACAAACAGTAACTATTACCTGTCAGAAAAAGCCAAAACCGCATGGAATGGGAACTCTTACTATACGTTTTTTACGCTGGAGCCGAAAACCAACGTAGCGGATTTCGAGCGAAAGATCCAAAAGGTATTGGAAACTCATTGGATACATAACAATATTCCCAGCGAATACCTTGTGTCGGGGCTGACGGATCTGCACCTTCGCAACAATGTCAACGAGGACGTCGGCGTCAAAGGCAATGCCAGACAGATGAATATCTTTTCCATCATTGCCCTGGTAGTGTTGCTGCTGGCTTCCGTGAATTACATGAATCTGGCCATAGCCCGATCCGTAAAGCGCGCAAAGGAAGTGGGGCTTCGCAAAGCCATCGGCGCCGCTCAGAGGCAGTTGATTGGTCAGTTTTTGATAGAGTCTGTTCTGATGGCGTTTTTGTCATTCTTGCTGGCACTGGCCGTTCTGTTGCTGATCACCCCCGTCTTCGGCCATTTTGTGGACCGGGAGTTGCACATTTCCATGATCAATGAACTTCACCTGGTGCCCATTATCAGCGGTGTTGTATTATTGGTAGGCATCCTCTCAGGCAGTTATCCGGCCTTGTTTATGTCATCACTGAGGCCCACAGAGGTATTGAAAGGGAAACTACAACTCAACGGCTCAACCGGAGGTATCCAGCGGGTACTCATTGTACTGCAATATACGGTCTCTATCGTCATGATTACTTTGAGCCTGGTAGTATACCTGCAAATGCGCTTCATCGACCAGAAAGAACTGGGCTTTCAGAAAGAGCAGATCCTCACCTATCAATTGCGCAGTGGGATCACACAAGCCAACATAGACCTGATAGGCACACAATTGGCTGCCAGTCCACTCACAGCCAATTTTACCTTCAGTAGTTCACTACCTACGGATATCGGCTCAAGCACGTTTTTGAAGAATGACCGCTCCGGTGGCAATATATACCGACTCTATGCTGACAGGCGCTTTCTCAATGTTTATGAAATCAACTTATTGGCTGGCAGATTTCTCGAGGAAAGAGATACCGAAGCAGACTTCAATTACATCCTCAACGAGACGGCCGCAAAAGCCCTGGGTTGGTCGGCAACTGAAGCCATCGGTCAGGAATTCATCAATGAAGACGGAGGAAGAAAAACCATCATCGGGGTCGTCGCTGACTTTCACATGCATTCGATGCACATGCCCATTGCGCCGCTCATGATAGGCATACGCGAGTACAAGCCCTATATCTCTGTAAAGGTAAGTCCTGAAAACATCGCTCAAACCATTGCGCTGATGGAGGAAATCGTCAAACCCATTACCTCCTACCCTTTCCGGTTTCACTTCGTGGATGACAAATTCAATGAATTGTACAAAGAAGACCAGCGCCAGGCTGAGATATTCGGTTTTTTTACCATATTGGCGATTCTGGTAGCGTCTCTGGGACTTTTTGGTCTCGCTGCTTTCAACGTGAGCCAACGCACCAAAGAGATTGGCATCAGAAAAGTGCTCGGTGCTTCTATGGGGGATATCATCATCACATTCAGTAAGCGCTTCATGCTGCTGGTCACCGTAGCATTATTGCTGGCTTTTCCACTGTCGTGGTACCTGTCAAATAGCTGGTTACTGCAGTTTTCTTACCGGATTGAGGTCGCCTGGTGGATGTTCCTGATTGCTGGTATAGGTGCCTTACTATTGGCGTTTACCACCATCTCTTCACAATCCCTCAAAGTCGCCACCATCAACCCTGCCGATTGTTTAAAAGATGAATGAAGAAAAACTGGTTCTTTGGCTAGAGGAATGATCAATTCAGTGAAGATGAGGCAGGTAGAGAACGGCCTTCTATGATTATTATTTGCTAATAATCCTACCACTATTCTAAAATATGCTGTAGGTTTATAGAAATCAGTATCACAAGACCGTTTTATGTCATAAATCAACATAAAACGGTCTTGATGACGATCTTTTTTGAACCCGGATTATGGGTTAAGACTTTGTTATGAGGAGTTAAATCGCAAAGAATCATGGGACCGCCCAGCGGCGAGATTTATTGATTTAAGCATAGCATCGCTATGGTCAAATCAAAAAGCTCGTCCATTTCTCCCGGCGGGGAACCACTGATTAAAAGCGATTTAGCTACGTAATAGATTTCCTAATGCATATTCCGGATTGAACCACCAAGCATCAATATGAGACGTTCTCTGACCAACCTATTCGCACTGGGAATTTTCCAGGTGCTTTTATTGGCTACCCCGTTTGCTGTTTCGGGCCAGACGGTAGTCGATTCACTCAAACAGGTATTGCAAAAACTGCCGGAAGATACCCTGCGTGTTAAAAGTAACCTTGTCCTTTATGAGGAACTGAGGTATGAGCAACCTGACGAGGCCATTGTCTACCTGCTGAAAGCACGTGAGCTGTCTGACAAACTCACCTATGAAACCGGAATCCTCAAATCCAACCTGTTGCTGGGAGACCATCTCGAAATGAATAGCAGCTATGATAGTGCACTAGCCGTATTCAGGTGGGTAGAGCACCTGGCTATGGCAGCAAAAAGCAGGACCTTCACACTAGAAGCATTGAGCGGACAGAGCAAGACACTGAGGTCGATGAGCGAATGGGAGCAGGCGATAAAAATCATAGAAAGATGCATAGCACTTGCTCAGGAAACGCCAATTGATTCGGCTGCAATTGCCGATAACTACAACCATCTGGGTAACATCTATTCCGATCAAAACCAGTTTGAAAAGGCCATCGATTTTTACCTTAAATGTGTTCCCTATCTGCAGCAACAGCAACAAAGGAAGGCCATCGTCACCATGAACATTGGCCTGATTCACTACCGGCTGGAGAATGATGAAAAAGCCGCTGAGTACTTCTTTAAATCACTGGAGATCGCAAAGAAAATAGACGCCAAACTGGTCATGGCACATGGCTATCAAAAGATAGGCATGGTGAAAAGGGTCATGGGAGAACTGGAGGAAGCGAAGCGTTATTACCTCCAGGCCATTGAAATGTTTAAACTGATCTATGACAGAAGCATGCTTGCCTATGTTCGTTCCAACCTTGCTGCTATCTACTCCGATGAAAAGGATTTTGATGCATCTATCAAAGAATTCTTACTGAGCCTGTCTATTCAGGAAGAGATTTCAGATAAGGTTGGGCAGTGCTATACGTTGAATAGTCTGGGCCTGGCTTTTACAGATCAGGGTAATTTACCAAAAGCCATCGATTATTTCCTCAAAGCCAAAGCTGCCGCCATCGAGGTAGGCGTACTGCTGGTCAATAAAGACGCTTGCGAAAACCTCAGTAACATCTATGCCGAACTGGGTGACTTTGAAAAAGCTTACAATTACCATACGGAGTTCAAACTACTGAATGACAGCACCTTCAATGAGGCCAAAACCAGCAGAATTGCGGAACTGGAGGAGAAGTATCAAAACGAGCAAAAACAACAAGAAATCAACCTGCTCAGCGCTGAGAATCAAATTGCCACCCTGGAGTTACAAAAGCAGCAGGATCTGCGCAATTATCTGATCATTGCTGCTTTTCTGCTTGTCCTGCTGATTGGAGTGGTTTACAGCAGGTACCAGGTAAAGGCACGTGCCAATGCCAAATTACGTGAGCTCGACCACCTCAAGACCAACTTCTTTACCAACATTTCCCATGAGCTCAGAACTCCTTTGACGCTCATCATTAGCCCGATACAGCGATTGCTTCAACAAAACAAAGACCGTGACAGTCAAAAATCGCTTCAGATGATTCACTACAACGCTTCAAAACTGACCGAGTTGATCAATCAACTACTGGACCTGTCAAAGCTGGAAGCGGGTAAATTGTCACTACAGGTCAGTAGCGGTAACCTGCAGGGAATGTTGAAAATAGCTGCTGCTTCCTTTGAGTCCCTTGCTGAAATTCAAAAAATTGAACTCCGGCTTGCTGTTGAACAGGCCCCAAGGCAAGCTTTTTTTGATGAAGGGAAGCTTCAGCAGATATTGAACAACCTCCTTTCCAATGCTTTTAAGTTCACTCCGGAAGGTGGGTATATCTCATTGACAGCCAGCCTGAAAGAGGATACAATTCACCTGTCGGTCAAAGATTCTGGCCCGGGGATTCCACGGGAGGATCAGGAGTTAGTGTTTCAGCGATTCCAACAAAGTAGCAACAATGATCCCAGCCTTACTGGTACCGGCGTTGGGCTCACACTGGCCAGGGAATTGGCATTACTCCATCAGGGTGACATACAACTTCACAGCGAACCGGGTGATGGTGCTACCTTCACTGTCCATTTCCCAATTACCGAGCAGGCATATGCTGCGCACCAGGTCGCTGAAGGCACCACTCCATCTGAACAAATTACCAGCCTTGAAGTGACAGAAACAGTGAGCGCGCCGGAAGATGAAAAGGCGTTGGTTGGTAATGAGCGCGTTGTATTGATAGTAGAGGATAACCCAGATCTGCGCGAGCACATGGCTGCCTTACTGAAGGATGACTTCGTTACCCAACAAGCCAGTAATGGTGCAGAGGGCATTGAAGTGGCCAGAAAGATCATTCCCGATATCATCATTTCCGATTTAATGATGCCAGAAGTGGACGGCATCCAATTGTCTAACGTACTCAAAGCTGACGAAAAGACCAGCCATGTCCCCATTATATTACTCACCGCGAAAGCTGACCGGGAAACAAAATTGGAAGGTTTGCAGACAGGTGCAGATGATTTTTTGACCAAGCCATTTGACAATCAGGAACTATTGACCAGAGTCAACAACCTGATCAGCCAAAGGAAGAAACTGCAGCAAAAATACGCCAGGAAGGTACTGCTGTCACCCTCTGAGGTAGACCTGAAGTCTCCGGACGAAGTGTTCATTCAGAGAGCGCTACAGGTAGTGGACAATCACCTGTCAAACTCCGACTTTACCGTAGAAGCTTTCCAGCAGGAAATGGGTATGAGCAGGATGCAGCTGCACCGCAAGCTCAAAGGGCTCACCAACTTTTCCGCCAGTGAGTTTATCCGTGACTTACGCCTGCAACGTGCATCGGACCTACTCGGCATCAATGGCATGAATGTGACCGAAGTCGCCTATGGCTGTGGTTTCAACAGCACCTCCTACTTCACACAGTGCTTCAAAGAAAAATTTGGTGAAACGCCCTCTAATTACCACAAAAAAACCGCCTGAGAACCGCTAAGAGCCACATGTTACATACGTGATACATTTTGGGAGATGACTGAAACTGACAAAATCATCGAACCGCTAGCTTCGATTCATATTCAAACGAAACTGAATTATGAAGCTAATCCATTTCTTATCATGCGTGCTGTTATTGACCTGCAGCACCGTTCATTCCAGTCAGGGGCAACTCCCTGAATCACTTACCTCGGAACAATCAGAGACCACCAGCGCCTATCTTTCACCGTCTTCAGTTGATCTTGAAACACAGGTATTATTGGAAGATCAAAACAAGGAGATTGCCCGCAAATTTTATGAAGACCTGTGGTTCACCAACAACACAGATAAATACAAAGACTATGTCGCTGACTCCTATGTGGTGCATGACATTGGGGATCGCAAAGGGGTCACTGAGCACGCCATTGAACAGAAGATCATTGCCGATAGGTTTTGGAGTGGTGGGTCCTGGGATTCAAAGATCGACTATCAGATCGCGGACGATGACCTGGTTGCCACCCGCTGGACTGCCAATTACAAAGCGGAATCGTTCATGTCGAAGATCATGTTTGGTACCGGCAGCATACCCATCATCAATGTATTCAGAATCAAGGACGGCAAGATCGTTGAAATCTGGAATCACCGCCACGACATAGACTCCAACATGACTTTACCTTTCACCATCAAGGGTCTGTTCATCGGCCTGCTGATCGCACTGTTTCCTACCATATTGGCGGTGCGATACAAAAGAAAGCTGAACAGACTTACTATTTAAACCGACTGACTATGCAACCTACCCCAACAACAGAACGCTACGAAGTACTGGATGTACTTCGTGGCTTTGCCCTCCTGGGCGTCATGATCGCCAACATGGCCTATCATTCAGGCTACTGGTTCCTATCCCCTGAACAACAACAGGCTTTGAGCCTCTATCATCTGGGGGAATCACTTTTATGGGTCATTCACTTTGTCACAGAAGGTAAGTTTTACTCTATTTTTTCCCTGCTGTTCGGCATCGGTTTTGGTCTCCAAATCCAAAGGTCGATGGCAAAAGATCTGCCATTTGCCGGAAGGTTTAGCCGAAGACTGGCCATCCTGCTGCTGATCGGCACTTTGCATGTACTGCTACTGTATGTAGGTGACATACTCATTGCCTATGCTTTACTGGGGTTTGTGCTGATACTATTCAGAAAAAGCAGTAACAAAACCTTACTGAGAATTACTTTCGTTCTGCCGGTGATTCCCGTCATCCAATATGCCATCCTGTGGTGGCCCGCACAAGGAAGTGTCACGGCCAATGATATCAGCGGTGGGGAAATGTTCCAACAGGTCTTGTTGACCTATCAGACCGGCACCTATGGCGAGATCATGATGACCAACGTGTTTGGTTACCTCTTTGGCAGATTTCCTGACCTGATTTTTACCGGAAGGTTTTTCAAGGTGCTGGCGATGTTCCTGTTAGGTTTTTACATCGCCAAAAACAGGTGGTTTGCTGAGTTGACCATCAGGAAGCAACAGCTCAAAAAGATCATGATCTGGGGAGCCATTATTGGTATACCCTGCAATCTGGTAATGGCCCACATGATGACCACTACGGCTTACTATGCCATGTCCCCTATGGGCATCATAGAACCGCTCGTTTATGCCTTTGGCGTACCGGCGCTGGGGATGAGCTATGCCTGCGGAATTGCCCTGCTCTATCAGAAAGGGACGCTCAAGTCTACTTTCAAGGCACTGGCACCGTTAGGGCGAATGGCGCTTACCAACTACCTCATGCAGAGCATGATATGCAATCTTGTTTTCCAAAGCTATGGGCTTGGGTTATTTGGACAGATCAGTCCATTGTTCTTTACCATCATTGGTATCAGTATCCTCATCGCTCAGATTGTCTTCAGCAACTGGTGGCTTTCTGTGTATCAGTATGGTCCTGCTGAGTGGTTTTGGAGATCACTGACTTACAAGAAGTGGCAGCCACTCAAAGCGCAAAAACTGGAAACGGTGAAACTATGAAACTTCTTAAAAATATGAGATACCTTATCACCACCTTATTGTTACTGGCTGTGGCATGTGCATCGCCTGAAAAGGAACCCGTTAAATTCACCTATCCCCCTGAATGGGCACCACAGGAATCAGTCTGGATTGATTTTACTGATCAAAGAGAATGGGGCGGTGGATCCATACCTCCTGATTACCCTGCCAGAATTGAGATCATTCAAAACCTGCTCAGGTACGTACCCGTCAATGTAATTTTAGACAGTGACTGGTCTCGTCAAACGCTGGACAGCATGCTGCTGGAAGCCAATATTGATCAAACCAAGATCCACTTTTTCCAACACCCCGATGTGGTCGGAGCCGCAGTTCGCGACTATGGTCCCATTGTGCTCACCAACGGAACTGACTATCAAATGGCTGACTTTGCATTCAATGGTTTTGGCGGTGCCATGTTTGCAGACTCTTCTTTCATGGAACGCGCCAAATTGGATAACCTGCTGGCAGACTCCCTTGGATACGCAGTAAATTCTGTCAATGTGAACAGTGAAGGTGGTGGGTTCATCCACTCCAGTAAGGTGTTGTTGCTATTTGAGGAGTATGCGAAGATCAGAAATCCGGACCTTTCCATGGAGGAGATCGAACGACAGTTTCTGGAAGCGCTGGGACTTGAGAAACTTATCTGGATCAAGGAGCCTATGCTGATGGATAAAAACTGGCATAAGATCGATCATACCTATGGGCAGGGCGGTAACTTTCACATGGATGCTTACCTACGCTTTTTGAATGATAGCACCATTCTGATTCCTATGGTAGACCCCTCCATCAAAGACAAAAGCCCGCTTTTACGGGAGGAGTACGAAGCTTCATTGAAGAATCTGGAACAACTCAAGGGAGAAAAAAATGTGGATGGAAAGCCCTTCAACATCATTGAGATTCCCTACCCCGATGTCACTCTTTATCAATACCAATTTCCTGTCTCCGAAATATATGAAGACTTTTTTACACAAAGTGAGCTGGGCGATACCATCACTTATGTACCCATTACCGGCTATTCTAACTTTCTCATCACCAATGGAGCAGTCTTGGTCTCTGAGTACTGGAAAGAAGGTTTACCGGCATCTGAAAAGGTCAATGATGAAAGAATGAAAGCGATTCTGCAACAGCACTTTCCAGACAGAGACATCATCGGTATCAAAAATGCCTTAATGCTCAATTGGTTTGGCGGTGGCATTCATTGCCAAACCATGAATATTCCCAGAATCTAATCGCCAATTGCAACAACATGAATACCGTAACCATTCAACAATACAAAAATACCCACAAATGGATGATCATTCCCTGGATCATCATCATCGTTGGGTTTACCCCTCAGTATTTCCGAACCTGGCTTACAGAACCCTGGGGCTATCACCTGCATGCCATCTCTGCCATGGTCTGGTATGCGATGATGGTCAGTCAGCCTTATTTGATTGCTCGTGGAAGCCTACGGCAACACCGCTTATGGGGGATGATTGGGGTATTTATCTCCGGTGCCGTCGTATTTTCTGCCTTGTCTATTGTACCTACCAATGTCTATTTCGGAGCCATCGGTGGCTTTGAGCCATTGTTTCCGGCTGCATTCTTCTACGGTATTGTTTTTACGGAGTCTCTACAGGTGATAGGGTTTGGTATGGCAGTCATTATGGCCGTAATCAAAGCCAAAGACACTGATCAACATGCGATTTGGATGCTTTCTACCCTGTTTTTCGGTTTGATGCCCGGGTGGGGACGCCTGGTCATGTTTCCCATGTTGATGACCGGCGGAAAAGTACCATGGCTCGATGTGCAAACCTGCATCAACATCGGGGTCATCGTCTTCGTGCTGGTAGTATTGTACGTAGGGTATCGCTTACAAAAACTGAAACACCCGGCCATCATCCTGTCCATCATTTGTGTAATACTCATGGCCTTTAGTATTTCTCTTGGAGAGCAAAGCTGGTATCAGGAGTTGGTTACCCGCATTATGAAACCAACAGTACCCTGGAATCTCTAGTCCTTCACCTTAACCGCAACAAATATGAAACTTGCTAAAATCTGTTGGTCGCTGGGATCAATACTGATCAATGTGACAATAGGAATCTACATTTATCTTCAATCGAATGGACCCGCTAACCTGGCGGATCGCTTCAAATATGTCAATGAACATTGGACAATCTATGAAGGACATTGGAAAGCAGAATACCTGATCATGGCATTGATCATGATTGGTGCGCTTTACTTTGCCATCTACCTGAAGAGTATCAGTTGGGCCATCATTTCAGTAGGCCAAAGCATCATTCTCCTGACTTACCCCATTATGCTGGGCGGCTATGAAAGTACCCCATTGGAGATTGCGACGATGGCCAATTCAATGGCCACTCACACATTCATCACCGGCAACCTGCTCTTCTGCGGCGGCCTGTTTCACCTCTACTTCAATAGCAGGGAGCTAAAGTCAGCATTGCGATATACCGCACTTATTTTATCAGCAATCACTGTCATTGCCTTCCTGCTGATTTTCATTGGCATTACTACCTGGAGGCAATCACTTTTCATTGGCCCGCTGGTAAATATCCTCTACCTGATCAACGCCTACTATGGCTGGAAAATAAAAGAAGTCACTTCAT
>ERZ1740068.733-NODE-733-length-13423-cov-12.706463_pt1 | contig 13423 bp, 2 predicted proteins | sample MGYA00581735_ERZ1740068 | MGnify/ENA primary metagenome ERZ1740068 (study PRJEB43018, sample SAMN04849740) | marine metagenome | isolation source: floating plastic debris | place: Pacific Ocean | collected 2008-08-30 | study: EMG produced TPA metagenomics assembly... | reverse complement strand
AGGCATGAACCTGGATGATATTGCAGCAGCTGCTGAATTGCCAGCTGAAGGTTTTACTGTTCTTGGCACTGTTTGCGTTTTATTATTGGGTATACTTTGAACACCAAAGCCATCAGAATAGCTTTGTGAGAGTATATGCTGAACTCTTTGGTTTGATTGCCAGTCTGAACTGGAGGTTACAGTGCCAAATTCTATACTGAGCAGACTGCTAGTAGAGCTGGACATATCTTCAGTATTTGTCTGCTCCTGACTGACTGTAGCTGATGCAGTGCCACAAATAGACTTTGGCTGAGCTTCACTGCTAACATTGCTGATTGATGAAACACATGGATTGTTTAGTATGTCGGTCGGACTCTCTGCAGTAGCTGCAGGTGTTTTCGATGTGAGATCTGGAAACTGATGAGAGGTCAAGTCTGGCAGCGTTACCTCCAGCTCCCTGGGGGCAGCAGCGACAACAGCTGCAGATTCTACAGGTATCACCAGGCGTGGTGTGATTGATTCTGTATTAACTTTTACTGGTGTAGTGTTAATGGTCGGTTTGGCAGCAATTTTTGCCCATGAAGGGCCAGGAACAAAAGGCTGCGATGATACGGAGTCCTTATCATCATCGGTAGCCGAGGTTGATTCGTTGTGAGAAGAGAACTTTGCATCACCATTAGGAAGTTGTGGTCCAAGTGCTGGGAAAGAGTTAATGCTCAAGTCAACATCAATGTCTGGTTTTGTTAGAGAGGGACTAGGTTTATTAGTGGTATTGTCAGGCGTTTTACCGTACATTCCCTGGTTGGAGGCAGGTCTGACATTGTTTCGAGGGATTTGAGGACGATCATATTGATGGTGGTTTGGTGTCTTCCCGTTACGCTCCATACCAGCACCCATAGTCACAGTTTTATTGGGAGCTTTTTTCTTTCTGTGTAGCACCTCAGTGAACTCATTCTCAGAGTTAACGACAGCGCCACTGTTGTCTAACTCACCAGGGCCAGCCATGTACCCATTACTCATTGGAGTTGACGCCCCATGTTCAGCAGGTTTGTTACTCTTCAGTGACTGTTGCTGTGAGGGTTTACCTGTGACTACACTGGCTCCATTTCTGACAATAGCACTATCGATGTTGTCTTCAGAGTCACTGCTTGTTGATGATGGCCCTTCTGTTTTACCGTTTGACAAAGTGTTTTTAGTTCCCGACTTCTGTTTTGTTGACAGCTTTTTTCTCAGCTTCTTTTTCTGGGTATTCCCCTGACTAGATGTCTCAACATCATTTTTTTCACCAACAAAGTTTAGAATATCGCTGATGTCACTCATCTGAACGTGATCGCTCATCTCTTCAGACTTTGTCCAGCCCGCTGCTTTCTTAGCTTTTTTCTTCTCAATTTTACGTTTTACCTCCAGTGTCTCAGGGCCTGGCACCTGCAAAGTCACAACCAGGGAACTTCGAACACAATCAAATGGTACAAGTCATACAAAAAGCTACAAAATACAGGTGTGATTCACAGGACTGGAGGTAGCCAACAACAATGATTACAGCAACACAAGTTATAAAACCATAGGATTAAATCCTCAAGCTGAAATATACAGTTACATACCTCTAACAATGAGCAGCACACGGCAAGCTGAGCAGCAGATAAAGCGCTGCTGTGCTTAGGCTCTAATACTAAGCCCTCATGAGAATATTATTATAATGCAGGACTTGCCAACATGATTGGTTTGATGTAGAACAGTTAGAGAAAATAATAACCCAGTCTGTAGGCCGATGTTATTGACATGATGCTAGCAGTATTATTTGCTTATGATGATTGGATACCCAGCAACATAAAGCTTTGCAATCAGAACACTAAATATTATTCTCTTCCCTTTTAGGTAAGCCTGGAATGTACCTTACACTAGCTTTGTCTGATTAGACAATAATGCTAATCAGCCTTCATTTTGAGCTTTTCTAATAACAGTATCACTGAAAAAAATTGCTTACATCCATACAGTGTTGCACACAAGTGATCGTTGCACCTACTGGTATGGTATGACTGTGCTACCCTGGATATAAATAACTTGACCCAAATCATACTTTTACAGCATAGATATTGCAGTCGTAAGGAATTTTGCACTGCCACTGTCATTATATGGGGTTATCGCTGCAATTAATTTTGATAGCCAAATACTCATGACATACACAACCTAGGCAAACTCAGTGTGACTAAACTGTCACCTCCACAAGCTTATTATTTTACAGAACCTTGCAGTCACTGACCTGTCAGCGTCCATTTTATATCATGAGAAACATGATTTTTAAACCGCTATTGGAATTGATATCAACACTTGCTATTTAGATATTCAATTTTAATAGATTTTCATACCCACATTTTAAAAATATTCCCGAACACATAAAATTATATTTCGGTTAAATTATGATACAGCTACAATTGTACAGGTATATTAAGCGATAATCTAAATGTACAGAAAAAAAATATCACTACTACTTACCACTTGCTTGAAGCTTATGAGGTTATGAGGCATAGTACGGAACTCGCCATCGCTTGCTATAAAATTTACCAAAAAACTTGAGATATAGAGAAAATGGCAGCGCAGATTTCAAGATAACACTGACCATGGTTACAATGTACTACAAACTCCAAACAAAAACTTTTGTAAGCAAGCAACGCAACCCATCATGTAGGTGGGTTGAGGGTATCTTTATCACCGCATTACATATTGATAACAGTGGTGTGCTTTTAGCAACTCAAGTCAGGCCATTATTTGCATGCTATTATAAACATTGAGGACTACAATGACCTGGTATTCACACCACCACTAGAATAACATGGTTCAAAAAGTAATCAGAGTTGATCCTGGCAGCAAATAGGATAATACGTGACACCATCAGATCAGAATTGATGATGTAATCCTTACGATTCTTGATAAGTCCAGCCAACCACCACTAAAGATAATCCATATTACGATATTTCTCGGACCATATATCAGTAAAACTAAATATAGTTCAGTATGAAGACTAGAATCTGATACGAGGGAGTGGAGGTCAGCAGCTGTTGCATTTTCCCTTACAAAAAAATAAGGCTAGGACGCTTTTTTGCAGGAGTTGCGCACTCAACTCATAGTTGTGATTGCGGTCTGGTCAGCCAATAGCAGGAAAAACCTCTACCAAAGTATGTCATTTTTTTAAAAACATATCTAACTCACATGGTCTGATAAACGATACAGGTACAGGAGAGATAAACCTTCTACTTGACATCGGATTGTCCGTCTTCTCAGATGATGCATCAGTGGAGCCGTTGACTGCAGCCTCAAATCCTCCATTGCTGGATGTGAGGAAGCCATTTTGATATACAGCATTGCCATTGATGACGGGTATACGTGAACCACCACAATGAGTTCCTGTAGGTTTTATCTCAACTAGTTCGCAGTTGCTTCTAGCTGCTTCAGGTTGTTTTGTTTCAGTAATTGGTGGGGGATTGGTGGGAGTGAGCACCCCATACTGAACATTGTCATCTGAGCCTTCAGCACCAATATTGATATCCTCCTCATTTATAGGTTCAGGATCGAGCTTAACAGCAGTCATTTTTGATAAACTGAATCACCTCGGTTTGCTGTGACAGGATCCTTCTAAAACAATGGAGCAAAGTGAGTTTATAATCTGCCACACCATTGAAGGTTATCATAACTCAGCACTGTTTTCTAACTTGTGTTGAGTCGTTGCAAAATATATTTGGCAGTCCATCAATTTCCAGTCCGTCAAAGAGAGATTTGTTGTTGTAGGTGGGATGGGTCATCCTTCTAAGAATGACCAGTGTACAAAAGATAAATCATTTTATAATCTGGTATGATCAATTTGATGTTGGCCACTGAAGTTGGTTGCAGAGATAATAAGGACAGTCAAAGCTGGGAACTAAATGGTTGACACACACTGCATCACTCACTGATTATCAAGACTGTTGTGTAGGCTGCAATGGTGATTTCGAAGGACAAACCAGTAAATGGCAGTGGCCTTTCTACATTATAAAGGCTGTTTGGAACAGTCCTCGCCACAGTTATAGTTGAATAAAACAGGCACACTACACATACTGATCAATGACTTTACCTATCTGTGCACAGAGTGATTAGTAAAATCTGAAATAGCCTTTTGGCATACACATGTAAATCTGTTGCATCTGAAAATCGCATGTGCTGGGCTTAGATCAGGCAAATCGAAGACATGGTCGTACCTTACTGCTACTTACAGAAAAAAAATTAGCTGACCCAGGGCAACTGCCATACCACAGCTCATCTTTTTTTATCAAAAGAATATTTTACTAATGCCATGTACCCATTGACTTAGTAACTCATTATTATTAAGTGAAGAATGTACCCCATTCCACAGTAACTGGATTACAGACATTCTATTGACATATACATGTACCTAGCACTTGTCCGAGACAAAAAGAATGGCCAGGCCTACAAATTACTAGGATATTCAGAATACCGGTGCCAGCATAATTAGAGCAACTTCATAGATAAAAGAGAGTAATTGTTATACTGTAGACTACTGGTGTATCCCTATTCCTGTAATTGCTGGCAACAATACCATTTGAACACAAATGAGACCTCAACACAACTCTGACTTTGCGACAACTATGGTTGAATCTCCCCACCCCTTGACCTATGCCATTGAGTCAACTCATAGTGATTAATACTGGTGTGTGCGCAGAGCCTTTTGAAAAACGATTTCAAATCAGTGAGATTAATGGGAACTAGCATTCTTTCCCCGCCTTTCAGTACTCTCACAAACAAACAAAGTTACTGTGGTAGTTGCGAGTCAAAGCTCAACAAAACTTACATTTTGTGCCAGGCCCGAGGTCAGGAAAACAACGGTCACTCCTACTATGTAGGTGAACATGTTTAGATGAGCTCAATTTTGACACCCACAGAAGATTCTGTGAAAGATGCCAGTATTCTCAATATGAATTTTTATAAATCACTCAGAGAGAAGAATTCTGATAATTTCTAGCATATGGGCCAACAGAGGTGGACATACATATTATGACTTATATAGGTCTGCACGGTCTTTCAGATTTGACTGGCTTGTCGCTGTTCCAAGCATAACGCCATATACCAGATTAACGCTAAATGCCAGAGGATATCAGTGCAGCTCTGCACATTATCGGGTCTGCAACCACATGTATATACATACACAGCATTATATATTACTTCTCATGCTATCATTGTAGCCTAGAAAACCTCCATATAACTCAATATATATCAACTCAATACAATCGTCATTTTGACCCTTAACTATTAACTAGCTACTACACTTGATTTCACAAATCAAGTTGAAGCCACAACCGGTGCATAACTTTTGTGAATGCTAGGCCTATTATTCTCCATTTTCCTTGTTTAACAGTATCAACACAATCCAACTCAACAGCACAACTCTTAGCTTAAGTGCAAAAACTGTCTTGTGTGCAGCGGTAGTGGCGCCCACGTCAACCAAACCACACGTCATAGTTGGTAGTGGGAGCCACTACTACCACCAGGACATGCCAGATAGTTTGGGCACTAAACAACTCTATGCTTATCATCCGTAATACATGCCTCCAGTAGAAATTCCCTAAAATCCAGTATCAATGCCTTGATACTAGACTGCCTCGATTCCCAAGGTGTGTCAGAGTGACATGGAATTAATTCAAGTTATTCAAGGCAAGGCAACTGCGAAATCTGCCTGAATTAAGCTAATGTGCATAAGTTTACTGGCCCCCAGTGGTTTTTTTGTCTTCTTTCTTCTAAGACAGTCCATCAAATTGAAAAATACTTAATTATCATGGTCTAGTCTTATCTGTGCAAAAAGGAATTCAACAGCCCTCCCCCCCCATGAATTTTTTGGAATTGGTCACTCAAGGGAAACATTTCCATAGCATTTTGGCCAAAGTAACTCCACCCTTTATGTCTCTGCAAAATAGAAAATCAAATTCATCTGACGGTTCTTTGAAATGTGAAATAACCAAAATCACTGAGAGTCTCAGACCCAGTCTAAAAAGATCAATGCGTAACCTGAGTTCTCATTGCAAGACCTTGGTAGGGGCGCTGCATTAGTCAATGGACTGGGCCTGAGATTATAGGTAATTCCGAGATTACACATCATTGGAAATTTAAAAAGATGAGCAGAAGAATTTAATTTTGCAGAGCAGAATGCAGAATGGAGATATTCCGGCCATAAGAAAAGTATGCCAATGCTTAATCAAAGTGACCAATCTTGGATCAACAAATCAGGGTGTAAAAATTTAAAATAGGCCAAGGGTAATGGCCATCTTACAAAAAGTGCCAGAAAAAAACCCAAATATAAATTCATTTCTCATAAATTAAATTTCTTCATAAACTTGGCCTTCAATCTTCATCATAATGTTTTCTTTTGGTCTTCTTTCCACCCTGTCAAATGTTTAATCAAGGAGTTCTATTACTACTCCTTGGTTTAATTGGATAGTTTCTGCCAAACAATGCATATTTCACTTGATCAGATTCACATACAAATTAAGAAGAGCAGCCCAGCCTAGGAATTTGATTCCCACTTGATTTGTTCAATTGAACAGAAACATCATCACTGAATGACTTTGGTCAATTGAACCGAATTTTCCCTGCAATGCAACTGGAGTAACTAACTGTCAAGACCAAAATAAAAAACAGTATTCATGATATGAATCAGATAATGCAACAATGGCACCTTGCATTATACAAAACAGACATACCTCTCTGCTTTCTTGTCGTTTGAAGACTTTTACACAAGCACAATTTAACCATCCATAGCTGCAGAAACTGTTGACCTTATTCAAGTACGAGTGTTTTCCTTGCTAGCAGCTGCAATTCCTTTTTCACCTCACCTCTTTCCGGTGATGTCACTTCCTTGAAAAAACACGCCTTATCTTTTCAAAGTTTGGGGCCTCAAGCAGATTCCCTTATATTATTAGTGGGCTAAATTCGAAAAAACAGGCTAATGTAGTGAATCTTTCAGGTATCTAAATAAGAGTTGTCTTCTACTATACCATGTGCTAACATAGGGGAATGACTCCTTATCTCTAACAAGTATAATAATGAATCAATGGGGATACTCACCAAAAGCAAGGAGGACTCTTTCACAAAAAACTTATCACTTCCCAAGTCAGTTTTTGTCAAAAATTGGTTTAAAATGTAAGTTAGGCTTGGAGCTGAGGTGTGTTTTATTACCTTGCCGAAAAGGCTTTTTCTGAACAAGTGTCATAGAGTTTTTGGTCTCGGGATCAGCATTTTCGGCAGCATATATTTAATAAGCCATAACAATTGAGATTACCCTACAGTTTTACGAGATAGCAGTACAAAAGAGGATATCAGCTAGTTTTGTGGTGAAACACTGGTTCACAAGCTACTCTCAGAACATGGAACTGGAAACATATGGCCCGTAATAAGCATTTTGGTGAACTTATGGCCCAGAATGAAGAGAGAAAGTTGACACACAAGAGATACAAATGATTTCATTCTTGGATTTGGCCCGTAATAACCAGCTTGCCAGGAATACATGGTTTCAACTGTATATGTAAATTCGCTGCCACTGGTTTGAAAGGGTGCTGAATGTCTCAGCATGTATCAAAGCAAAGAGGGAAAATCCGCTGACGCCATTTTACTTATAATACAGCAATTTCTTAATATAAAACAATGTTTTATTTGTTGCCTAGTTTTTAGGGCAGCAAGTTCAAAAGTTCCCGGTTTATAGTTCTCAATCATTCCCATGCGCTTAGTGAGCATTTATTAAGGTGCTGAAGCAACAGTTCACACGTGTTCAAGGGTCATAAATAACCCACAAATAGCTCTAATACACCTTTATTCATTGATCAATACTATTCCTATATAAAGTAATGGCCACGTTCATATTCTGGTAGCATATTTCAGAAGCAGAGGAGTTTCAGCACCTATTCACCAACTGAGCACCTTTTTGAATAGGGCTTCAGATTCAACTGGAGAAAGAGCTGCTCATCATCTTACAGGACAAAAATACGCGTACACATCCAAAAGACTAGTTGAGCTGCTTTGAAGTGGTGTACTTATCAAAAGTTTCAGTCACCGTCACCATCGATGTCATTGTCTAAGATCGACGGGTGTGCTTTCCAGAATGTGTCTTTGATTATGTCTACATGTTCTGTCTTTGTAACTATACTTGTTTGTTTCACTAATTTCTGCAGAGGTTGACCATCATTACCAACAGCTGAAGTGTCTATACTTGGCACAGCTCTCTCTTCAACCACCTAGCCGGTGTAAAATGCAACAAATATCACCATTATGATTAACAAGACCGATTGATTGTCATAAATAGTGCATGAACATAATAGTAGTAATACTGGTGTTTTGCTAGCATACATACGTGTTCAAAAAAAAGAGGTTTACAGTGGTATTTAGTCAGCATGGACGTTTATGCTTGATTTCCACTAAATTTTACCTTCCCTTTTTACAGAAAATTTTATTCACAATTTCCAAAGATTGGTTGATAAATAGACTGAGCAAAATTAATTTTTGTAAGTCTATGTACATGTACAGCAATGATGTACAGCAATTGATGTACAGTGTTTGGCAAATACGAGGTACATTCCATCCATAAATGGGATGATAACTCCTTGAGTAATTTGAGTATTTGCTATGTGATATAACAATAATGGTATTTGACAATATAAAAAACACATTGTGCAGACAATTTCAAAGAGTGTGTCCACCAGTCTCATTTAATCATATAATAGAGTGGTTGTTCCGGCTACATTTTTCTCATTGATTTAATTTGTGTGAATGTCTGATCAGAGAAAGGCGTTTTAGACCTGCAGCGGCCCGTTTCACTTTATCATCAACCAAATATCAGGACGATTAAAAACAGTTTGAGTGGAAGGGTAAAACTGGGGTTACAGTAAACAAATACATGCGAAATACCACTGTAAACAGGATGTAGACCTAAAAGTACGACACAACTAGACTGACCATTAATTTTTCTGGCACCAATTTCTCATGTATTAACCATAAGTAACATCACATATGATGAAGCCACAGCTACGTACCTTTTCTTTGTATATAACCGTTCCCTTTTTGTGAATCTCAGGTTCATCGTTGTAGTTTGTATTGAATTCAGAAAACAGCATTTCGTTTTTCAGCCTTGAGTCAGTGACCTATAATCAGCAAATGTATGGCAGAATATGAAGGAACAATTAAGGTAATACTTAGCATCAATGTTGGCTAGGAAAGGCACGAAACTTGACTACAATAGATAGACCCAATCTTTACTAAACCCTCAAGTGTTCTGTTGCAATCTTCTTGTGTCATATCTAAACTAGACCATGCTGTTGGCCAGGTTGGTAAAGGTCAATACTCTAGCATACCGACTTCATCCAAAACATAAAATAAACTGAGGTCAGAGCATACCTTGAGCCTCGCCTCAGCTTCCCGGTTTGTTAGTCCGCTCTCCAGCACCAGTTTCCAAAAACAGGTATTGTATAAATTATTTATGTGACCTGAATAAAGTAAAAAACGTTGAATCTGCTACGACCTACTCAGCAACTCACTTACCGACACTTGACTGATAAATATTATTGCTTTTACCGCCGATGAGTCATAAACAGCTACTTACATCATCTAGATAGCAAAGTTCAGACAGACAAGCGAGTGTCTTCGTTTCTTTGCTTGTGAAGCGGTAACACTGAATGATTCAACCTATTTCGTTGAAAACCTTTTACTAGCCTGCATCAGTCAGCACTGTACAAACATGTACATATATATGTAAACATGAACACCAGGAAAAATAATAAGGTATGTGACTCCCGCAACAGCTAAAGAATGATAAATATGACCATGTTGTTGTGGAAATACTCACAATCAGCTTGTCGCCATGAGAGATAGTCCCTGAGATTTCTGGTCGTGGGATAAAGCACAACACGAGAATCGAATGATGGAGGATATTTCAACTCTGTATTTGGGAAATGTTTATTCCAGTTGAACACATAATTTGATGTAAACAAACTCACCACCGTAGATGCCAGCTTACTACAAATGAGTATCAAAAAGACGTATGTAATGCAGAATGATTTCCTGCAATTTCCTTCCACACTGATGTGTTACTGTGTGATAATATATAACAGAAATCTAAAACAAATAAACTAACCATCATCTCTGAAGGTCAAGATAAAAGATGGCAATATATATGGGGTATCAGCGCCTTCCAGTTCACATTTATGCAAATCCCGCTTTAAAAAGAATGGGTAGAAATGCTTTTACTGACTTTTCCAAGTACCATGATGTAGCTGTTATATGTAGGTACATATCTAAATTTATTCCTGAAGTCTGAAAGCGATACATTGAAGTGAACTAAGTTACGGTAAATAAAACATGAAAAGGAAGAAGAAAAGGCAGTACATAAAATGTATCAACAACATGGCCAGCACAGATGTTTAGGAGTTTGAAAAATGGTATAAACCCTTTTCATATATATTTGTATTGACATTCACAATCTTATGGGTAGTATATAGTTATATGCTTGATAATATTGGTCAATATTGATCACTAATACACATTTACCTGGCTCTTCTGTTGTATGTCTCTGTCTTCCGTTTAAACACAAAACTGTATTCATCACTCTGTCCATATCCTAATATTACATCTTGGAATGCCGTCAGGACACTTGCTGCACTGGAATTCATCAGGCTCAAAGCACGGTCATCATTTGGTTTCTGAAACTCATGTCGTTCCGAAAACCTGAAATAATAATACAAAGACAGATAAGAGCGTTTGAATGAAACAGGAGATATATTATTTGATCATAATGGTCGCAACCCGTATTGTTAACTCTTCATCTTTCACTGATGTTGGATCGTCATTGCCTGCAAGCCATACAGCATTACTAATTTAAAAACTGCCATACCAGCACACAGTGGTACCCAGTCCTCACCTGTGAAATCCTTTCCCATCTATCCGTACAACAATCCAAGTGTTCAACAAGCAACGATCTAGCTGCTCAAACTTTCTCACATACTCAAATCTGCTTTTCGCCATCCTTTTAATAAAAAACTAAAAAGATTAACAGAAAAAGTTTTGATAGGGGGACGAGTGAGAAATAATATTCATGGTTTGAGGCATCACCACTAAAATTTACTGATGGACCATCTGCAGGGTTATGGAAGATTGTGAACACAGGAACACATGAATGTTTTGGGTAAAGTCAGAACATTCGAGGATTGAAATGTCAGAAAGTAAGATAATAATGTTTTCAGAATGGAATTGTTGTCTTTCTTTATTGAGAAGACAACTTTTCATATGCATCACAAAATAAAACAGCCGTGCTCATATATGTTGGATAGGGCCCGAGAGGCTATGTAAAGGGCAGATGCCAGGCAGAGCTATTGTGGGAGGGGGGCTGAGTGAAAAAAAAGGCCTGATACTTCAGTTGAACAAAAGAAACACAGGTGTGGGATTTGCAGTGAGTGATTGCTGGTTGGAAATGGTGTTCGGCAACTGACTGTCTACCCACCCTAAGATCATGGGTAACTGGGGCTGGTATAACAAGCATGTTGAGGTTTGTGGGGTCGATGTATCTGGCAAGTGATGACACGTTCCGCTGTTTTGCAGAAAACATATGTGCGTGAGACATGACAATAATCTTCCGCCAGTGCCCTATCCCCTTTCTTGTAGATTGGAGTCAACTTGGCATGCGTCATCACAACAGGTATCCCACCTCAACACAGTGCAATGTTCTCAATTAGAGGAGCCAGGGGCTGATCGGAACAGGCGGCACAGCACAGTGGAACATGCCATTAATTTGTAGTTACACGCTATCTACAAAGCAGAAACTTGACCTGCTGACTGATAATTACATCTTGTCCTGTCCAAGCAGACTTCACATAGAAATATACTCTTTGAAGCCTACCTATCATTGAAAAAATGTGGTAGTTTGATATGGGATTGATCCCCCAAAAACAATCGTGAATGGGCACGCTGCACTATAAACCAGGATTGGGAATTGACTCATGAGTCATGACCTAGCCTATCTTTCACAAATCAAAGTTTACGCTGGCATGAGGTAGGTTGTGATCAACGTTGTGTAAACAAGCTTTTCCATGAAAGAAATATCTCTAGTTGCAAGAATATAGTGAAATAAACAAGGGTCAACTGTTTAGAGGTAAATGCATGACACAATTTTGAAATGTTTCATCAAGGAACCAGGGAGTTGAACAAGTCTAATTTAAATTGTAATTAAATATTGCTAATGTTGATCGATTTTTATGTATTTGGGCACTTTCGAAAATTAAAGGAGTACTGACAGATGCAGGGTCACCATATATCATTTTGAAGGTCTTGAATAGCCTTAGAAAACTGCTAGGCCCCCAAAGAGCAATTAAAATCCAGCAAAAAGTTTTATTTCTGAGGTTCAATGTTAACAAGTTGGAGTTGCCTTTCCTTGTTCCTGCAGCCTGCACTGCCACTGGGCTCAAAGTTGATTTCTTGTGCTACTAGTACTGTTATATTACAAAGCGATAGATTCTCTAGGATTTCCTCTTTGTTGCATTTTGTATGGCTGTGACACTATGGCACTAGCTTTTGATGAGTAAAAGTCAAAACAACTGTCATTTTCTGATGAGGTCAATGAATAAACACAAATTCTATGCCATTCATGTTGATGAAAGGCGTTATATAATTGTTTGAAAAGTGACCATACGCTGAAATTCTTCACTATTGGACACACTGTATTGCGAATGATAGCCAGAATCATGAGCCGAGGATTATCAAAATTAAATCTGCGCATCGCAATAACCCACTACATTTCAATGTCATTATTATGTTTCACTTACGATATTATCAGATGTTACTGGCTTTCACTTTCAGGCAGTTTTGTTCTTTTATGGAGGGTCTTTGAAAACAAACTTTGACAGCTGACATTTATCATCGACTCATGGAAATTTCATGCATGGGATATTTTTATGGTGAAAAAAAAGTCAAGAAAAACCATTATTGTTACTGTAGCAAAAGTCGGTGTGGCCACATGCTTGTGATATGGATTGGCTGTTTGCCACAGTTATGGTTTTAAAATAGGCTGTGCTGATGTAGGGCCTACATTATTGGGGGGCTAACCATGTTAAATGTGACAAGTGTGAAGAGTGACACAAGACCATTCTTAAATTTGAAGAAGTGCAAAATTGGAAAATTAGTCCTGAAATGCGAAGAATGAAGACTGAAGACATTAAAAAATGGACCTATTGAGGTTTACGTGTGAAGGCAGCAATGAACTTCCCCTTTTCAGAGGGAAGTTCATTGAAGGCAGGTTCTCAAAGTGTGACAAATGCAAAGTTGAATGTCCACGATAGGCCCCCCATTATTCTCAAAATAGGTTTTCAATGCGCATAAATATCATGTCATTTGTTTGTTTCCCTTTTAGATCAGTACCCCAATGGTT
>ERZ1740068.732-NODE-732-length-13442-cov-25.518189_pt1 | contig 13442 bp, 11 predicted proteins | sample MGYA00581735_ERZ1740068 | MGnify/ENA primary metagenome ERZ1740068 (study PRJEB43018, sample SAMN04849740) | marine metagenome | isolation source: floating plastic debris | place: Pacific Ocean | collected 2008-08-30 | study: EMG produced TPA metagenomics... | reverse complement strand
ACACTCTAATACGCGCTACTCTAATACGCGCTTCGCTAAGTCGGATTTGGTATCATTCAATAATCTCCGCCACATCTGGCTTCGCGATCGCTCGTGCGATTGCGAAGCCAGTTCGGGCAATTGAAGTGGCGATCGCGTCAGCGCAAGTCATTGTCGTCACTGCTACACCTCGATCTAGCTGACGCTTTGGATAGCCTATCTCGGACTACACGAAGTCACCCGCGCTGAGACGGGTAATGTCGTTGAGCGTGGCGATCGGCTCGCCATTGAAGCTGACAGTAGAATTCGTACCGTCGGTCGCAATTGCCAGCTCCGCAAAACTCACCGGACGCAAGCGGCCGAGTCGGGCTCCGCCGATGTTACCGATCGTGCCGCCATCCGTAACAATTTCGAGGACTGAGAGTTTGTCCTCCCCAACGGTGAAATCGGTGATGAGGTCAAAGCCATCGCCAGTGCGGAAGCTGAAGGTGTCGGCTCCCGTGCCACCGGTCAGGGTGTCGTTACCCAGGTCGCCGGAGATAAAGTCCGCGCCGCCGCCACCATCGATCGAGTCGCCATTTTGACCTCCGAGGAGGGTGTCGTCGCCTTCGCCACCACTAAGGGTATCGCTGCCGATATTGCCCGCGACAATGTCGTTGCCGATGCCACCGTTTGCGATGTCGCCGTCTTTTCCAGCGAGGATAATGTCGTCGCCGCTGCCGCCGTCGATCGTGTCGTTTTGCTGGCCGCCGAAAATCGTGTCGTTGCCACCGTTGCCGTTAAGGCTGTCGGCTCCGAGGTTTCCAGAAATCGCGTCGTTGCCTGCTCCGCCTTGCAATAAGTCATCTCCAGAAGTGCCCAGAATGAAGTCGGGATTAGACGGAGAGGACGGATCTTGGGAAATGGAACTGGATGGATTGAAAGTTGCGGAACTGAAAACCGCATAGCCAAAGCCGGAGGAGGCGGCGAGAGGAGTGCGATCGGCGACGGGGTTACCGATCGACAAATCGGGGACGCGATCGCCATTTAAATCACCGCCCCCATCGACCCGGCCGCTCACCCCGTCCTGTTGCACGAGTTGCAGTCCGTCCCCGTCAAAATCGGCGATGCCATTAATGACAAACCCATTGGCCTGACTGAGGGTTCCCAAGTCGAGGACAGGGGCGGCGTTCTGTTGGCCGTAAACGACATAACTGCGACCTACATCGCTACGGCCATTGGCGTCTCCTTGGGGCGCATAGACCAAAACGTCGTCCAGCCCATCCTGGTTGTAGTCGCCAATGCCGCTGACCGCTGCCCCTGCCTGCTCGCCGCGAGAGAAAAACCCGCTGGGGTCTGGGGTGCCGTTTAACGTTAAGCCCGTTTGACCGTTGAGGATGTCGCGGTCAATCAGTCCAGGTAGGGGCGATCGCTGCCCGTACAGGACGTAAGCCTGCCCGCCCCCCTGATTCACCGCTCCACGAGCCCCAATAATCAAATCCGCGAGACCGTCCCCATTGAAGTCCCCCGCGCCATCCACGGACGAGCCCACCAGGCTGCTACCGTTGCCGTTGCCCTGAAACGCAAATCCGTTTTGCCCGTCGAGCTGGGTCAGGTCGATGGCAGCGGGCAGGGATGCGCCCCCAAAGACCACGTAAACTTTGCCTTCTTGGCGAGCCTGTTGCTCCACCGCCGTACCGGAGCGTCGGGACAGAGGAGCCGCGATCGCCACGTCGTCGAAACCATCACCATTGAAATCACCGATATTGCGGACGGTGGTTCCGGCAAAATCATCGGTCGTACCCGTGAAGACAACGCCTTGACTGGAGGTTAGGGCGTTGAGGTCGATCGCGCTGGGCTGTTGCCCAACCCGACCGTAGATCGAATAGGCGCGATTGTTTCCCGGCGCTCCAACGATGAAATCGGAGATGCCGTCGCTGTTAATGTCCCCGGCTCCACTCACGGAGTGACCGGCGCTATCCCCCACGGCTCCAGCGATGGAAAACCCTGTCCGACCATCGAGCAAATCGACATCCACCAGAGCGGGAAACGCGCCATCCTGCCGCCCAAAGATCGCATAGCTTTCCCCAGAAATATCGAACTCCCCTTTTGGATTGGCGGCGGGAGCCCCAACGATTAAATCTGCGATGCCGTCGCCGTTGATATCTCCAGCGCCACTGATGGAGAAGCCCAGTCGCCCTACCGATTGCGATCGCCGCAAGGTAAACCCGTTCGTGCCGTTGAGTTGGGACGGGAGCAGGGTGGTGGGGAAGTTACCCCGTTGCCCGAAGATCGCGTGTGCTGCACCCGAGGCTCCATCGTCGATCGCGCCAAACGCCGCATCATCGATGCCATCGCCGTTGATATCCCCCAGGATGCTGACGGAGAAGCCCACGCGATCGCCGCGATCGAGCCCCACCAAGGCAAAACCATTTTGCCCGTTCAAGTCACCCAAATTTTGTTCCAGTTCAACCATGACGACCTTCTGTCATATGCCTGCCGATACATCCCCAGGGTTGCAAGGGCAATGGGCTATCGTCAGTCGGTTAGGTCGGGTTATGTTGAGAGCCCGGTCGGAAAAGTCGGATTCTGGTGCGTCCACCGTCAGTTTCTATGTCTTCTATGCCTCAACCCCACTCCAGCGATGGGTCAAGCCATCTCTCCTTCCAAGGCGTTTGCGATCGGCTAGAGGCCAGCTTTCAGGCGGAGTCGGCGATCGGGCTCACCCCCTTAGAGCAGCACATCTTAAAGGCGGCATGGGATCGCGAGAGCTATCGCACCGTCGCCCAGCGGCTCTATCTGACAGAGGGACACATCAAGGATGTGGCGTCGGATTTGTGGAAACGGTTGGCGATGGTGTTGGGTTTGCCGTTAAGCAAACGCACCTTTCGGGGGCTGATGGAGCAGCACTGGGGCGATCGCCTCTGCCCCAAACCCCAGACCGCGAGCCCGCTGCTGACGACGCACACTGCAGCAGCGATCGGAGCGACCAGTTGGGCGGATGCCCCGGCCGTCGATCGGTTTTACGGGCGGGAATCAGAGCAGCGCACCCTGAAGCAGTGGCTACTTCAGGAGCGTTGTCGCTTGGTTGCCCTGGTGGGACTGGGGGGGATCGGAAAGACGGTGTTGGCGACGACGGTGGCACGAGCGATCGCCGATCGATTTGAGGTCACGATCTGGCGATCGTCGATCGATGCTCCCCCCTTCCAAGACTTTCTGAACCGCCTGCTGGTATCCATCGGTCAATCTCTTCAAACTCCATCCGCCCCAATTCCGTCACTGGCCAGCAATGATGTTGAAATCCAGTTCCTGAGGTTATTGGAGGTCTTGAAAAATCATCGCTGCCTGATCGTTCTCGACAACGTGGAAACGGTATTAGCCTCACGATCGCCATCCTCCGATCGTGCTGGAGATTCTGAATATTTGGGAGATTCGGAGTGTGACGCCTACGATCGCCTATTCCGGCGATTGGGGGAAGCGGCTCATCAAAGTTGTTTGTTGATTACCAGCCGGGAAAAGCCCCCGGCGATCGCCCGATTAGATGGTTCCCAGACTCCCGTTCGCACACTGCCGCTGAGTGGACTAGCGCCAGCTCCCTCGCGAACTCTGCTAGAAGAGCAATCCTTTAGTGCCTCGCCCGAAGAGTGGCAGCAGTTGCTCGATCGCTACCAAGGGCATCCGCTGGTACTGCAACTAGTGGCCAAGCATATTGACGAGGCATTTTTTGGAGATGTGGCGACTTTTCTACAGCAAGATCGCTGGATTTTCGGCGACCTCGAGCAGCTGTTGCAATGGCACTTCGAGCGGCTATCTTCCCCGGAAAAACTGTTGCTATTTTGGCTGGTGATTTATCGTCACCCTGTATCCCTCACCGAGCTACGCAATGACTGGCGATGTTCGCAGCCCCTCAGTTCGATCCTGCAAAGCCTCCAGCGGCGGCTTCCCTTGGTTCGCCACAACCAACGAGTTGCCCTACAGCCCGTGCTGTTGGAGTACGTGACAGAGCAACTGATCGAGGAAATGGGTCAGGCATTGCTCCAAGGAAATCTGGGAACCCTCGATCGGATCTGCCTGCTCCAAGCCTCTGCGCCCGACGAACGGCGGGAGATTCAGCGGCGGGTCATTCTTCGGGCAATGCTCGATCGCTGCCTGACTCAACTTTCCAAACCTCAGCTCGTCGATCGCTGCTTTGCCCTGCTCGAGCAATTTCGGCGATCGCCCTACTCTGGCTATGGCGCTGGAAATCTGTTGAATCTGCTAATTGCCCTGGAAGCGGACTTGCGGCAGCAAGATTTCGCAGAACTGACGTTGCGGGAAGTCGATCTACAGGGCTGCATGCTTCAGCGCACTAATTTTGCTGGCAGCCATTTCGATCGAATTGCATTGACCCAGCCGATCCAGGCAATCCTGAGCGCCGTTGCCAGCCCAGACGATCGCTGGTTCGCCGCCGGTAGTTCCGATGGCAGTATTCAGATCTATGACGCCAACACCACCGATCGGTCTAAAATTCTGCACGATCGCCAGGACAAAGACTGGGTCTATGGTCTAGCTTTTGATGCCACCAGCTCTATCTTGGCGAGTAGCAGTATCGATCGGAGATTGCGGGTTTGGCACTGTGACACCGGACAGCTCTTGCAGCAGCGGCATCTGGACACCGCCGTGACAAATATTGCCTTTGATGAGGTGCGCCGGTATTGGGTCACGGGGCACGTAACCGGACAGGTACGGATGTGGGCAACGCAGGAAGGTGAACTGCCCGCGCTAACCCAGCCAATCTTGGAATGGACGGCTCATAAGGGAGCCATGTGGGGAATGGCGATCGAGCGGGGCGGGACTGTACTTGCGACCGGCAATGATGACGGTCGGGTCTATCTCTGGGATCTCGACACCGGGCAATTACGGGTGGTGTTACCCCAGCAGTCTGGGCGGATGCGGGCGATCGCCATCACTCCCGCCGATCGCACCACCGAAAGGATCGTCGCCACCGTTGGAGAACACCACACGATCGCTCTGTGGAATGGAAACACCGGACAGCTACGGCTGACGCTTCGGGGACATGAGGCGGCGGTGAAAGCGCTGCAATTCCATCGAGAAAAACCGTGGCTAATTAGCGCGGCCTATGACGATACGGTGCGGGTGTGGGACATCGAGACGGGGCAATGCGTGAAGGTGTTGATGAGCCCCTGTTCCCAGCGCTTAGACGTGATGGCCGTGGCGGGCGATCGCCTGATGGTGGGCGGCAAAGATCGAACGCTGCAATTTTGGGATCTACACAGCGAGAAATGCGATCGCTCGCTCCAAGGATTCGTGCGCGGTACAAAAGCCCTAGTATTTGCAGATCGGGGAAAAACTCTCCTCAGCAGTGGCTTAGACAATTACATCTGGCAGTGGGATTTAGCGCCCCTGGGTTCGCCCTCTTCTCCGCCACCGCCAGAGCCACAATTCTGGAAAAAGCATCGCAGTAATGTCTGGGCTTTGGCGATCGGCCCAGAGGCTCCTAAACAGCGAAAGTTATTAGCCAGTGGGGATTATAGCGGTGCCGTCACCCTATGGGACATGGCAGATCGATGTCCCCTACGCACTTGGGCAGCTCATGGAGATATGGTTCGGGCGATTGCCTTTTCCCCCGATCGAAATTGGGTTGCCACCGCGAGTGCAGATGCCCTGATTAAAATCTGGGACACGAGAATGGGGAAATGCCTGCAAACCCTGCGCGGCCACGGGGGCATGGTTCAGGGACTACAATTTTTGCCCCAGGGCGATCGACTGGTGAGCGTCAGTAACGATGGCACGATTCGGCTCTGGGAGGGCAGCACCGGCGCGCAGCTCGAGATCTGGAAGGGCGGCGAGGATGCGGATGCGATCCAGACTTTGGCGCTCCACCCAACCCAGCCCCTATTCGTGACGGGAGACAGTCGGGGAGTCGTCAAATTGTGGAACTGGGAAACGGGGGTGTGTCTGGCGATCGCGTCGGGACACCGCAATCTGGTCTGGTCGGTCGCCATCAGCCCGAATGGGCAGTGGATCGCCAGCGGTAGCCAAGATCGAACCCTGCACCTGTGGCAGCTTTCGCCGGACACCCACGAGCTAGCGAACGTTGCGACGTTCTCGCACCACACGGCAGTGGGCGCGGTAGCATTCGACCCGACAAGCGAGAAATTGGTGGGCGGCTGCTTGAGCGAGACGCTGCACGTTTACGACGTTGCGACCCAACAGCACGATCGCACCCTGACCGTTCCTCGCCCCTACGAGGGGATAAATCTTCGCGGGACGACTGGCTTGAGCGCGACCCAATCGGCAATACTTCAGCAGCTCGGGGCAATTGTTTTGGGTGAAAGAGGGGGCATCTGATTTCTGCAAACCCCAATGCTGGCAAGATATTCGCGATTCAGATGAGCGCTGTGGAGACAATGATGTCTAAAGTTATTGGAACATCTGGATCTTGATGTTCTAACTTCAGAATTGTGAAGAAGTCACTGAAAGACCAGATTGCAATCTGAATCGCACAGTAATGCTCGATAACTTCTGAAGAGCAGCTTTCTTTGGATAGGTATGCGGCACCAAGCTTATTTTCGAGGCGCTCCAAAGTCTGCTGAAACTGTCGCTCCAAGGTTGCAATGTGAGCGTCGTAGACTTCAGCCTCAAAGGTATTCGGTTCTTCGATCGCGTCAATCGCAAGCGAAAGCCAATCTAAGCGCCTCAATTCGTTGAGGTACACGCTGATATCGATTTCTCCGTCTTCAGAATCGTAATCGAGTCGTCTATCGAGATCGGATTCTGTTTTCTTTAAGCCCTCGCGCTTGAAGAAATTTTCGAGACAGCTTTCATTCCACGCCCAACTTGAATCTCGTGTGACCTCTTGGATCAGTTTTAAGAGGAAATCTTCTACCTGCATCTGATTTCCGATCTCGCACGTTCTGCCAGAGAAAACACGAGTGTGACTACTGCTCCCGCCGCAGATAAACCTCCAGCCGATCGCGATCTCCCGTCTGCAATAGCGTCAACTGCCCCACAACCGGGTCGCCCGCCTCCGTGAAAAATAGCCGCACCCAATACGCAAACCGATCGCCCTGGAGCAACACTCCCGACTCCACTTCCCGCGCCGCCTCCGGAATCGATCGCCCGTCGAAGCGCGAGTAGCTGTACACCTCCGCCGCGTCGCGATAGTCCTGGTGGATGTCGCTGCCGTACAGATCGCGCAACACTCGCTCCAGGCGATCGGGCGACACCAGTTGCAGCTCGTCGCGCACCTCGATTTGCTCGCTGCGGATGAAATCTACCGGCTCGTCCTCGAAAAATCCCGGCAGCACCCGCCACGCCTGGAAGGTCATTCGCTGGCCGGGGATGTCGCTGCGGCTGACTCGGAGCGTGCCGGGAATTGCGGCGGGTGGAAGACTGGGGTGGTTGTCGATCCAGCGCTGCACCGCCACGATGTCGTCGCCCGGTAGTGCGATCGCATGCTCGGACAGGCCACCGACGGAGACGATCGGCAAAGCACACAGTAGACCACAGACGCGGCGAAACGACAGGTGAAAACTGGACATAACAATACTCGGATCCAGAGGGATGCCTCTAGTTTATGCCGGACTGCAAGGCACACTCGCAGTCCGGCATAAACTCTAAAAATTTAGAACGGAGAGAGAGGGATTCGAACCCTCGTTAAGGTTGCCCCTAAACAGCATTTCCAGTGCTGCGCCTTAAACCACTCGGCCATCTCTCCAGGGATACCATCCAAGCGTCGTAACCGAACGTCTCTAACATCGTTCGAGCTATCTCGCTCAAAAGCCACAACATCATAGCAAACTCTGCACCGCCGCTCGCGGGCGAATCGATTTCGCGATCGCGACGAGCCCGGATTACGATCGCAGCCCCGTGACGATGCCCGACCACTGTACGAACTTCTCGCCCGTGCGGCGGTAGGAAAAGAAGCGATCGGGCTCCTGGAACGTGCAGTGCGGCGCGATCGCGATCGCGCCAGCGGTAATACCCAACTGCCGGAGCTGACCGACGATCGTGCGCCGTACGTCTAGCCGCGCTTTGCTTGGATCGGGGTCGCTCAGCAGCGGTGATTCGGGTCGATCGCGATCGGCAAAACCTACCCGCTCGACGATCGCCTCGACCTCGTTCGCACCCAGGCCCACCAGCGTACTCACCACCTGCGCTGCCACCTCCTGCGACACCTGGTACACCGCACCGCCGATCGCGGGGCCGAGGGCAAACCGCAGATCTTCGCGCTTGCTGCCCCGCGCCTCGAGTTGCGCGATCGCCTCCGGGACAATGCGCGCCGCCGTCCCGCGCCAGCCTGAGTGAATCGCGCTCGCCGCCCCCGTCCGCACGTCACCGATCGCCACCGGCGTGCAGTCCGCCGAGCACGTCCACAGCGCGCGATCGCCCGCCGCCCCAATGATGCCGTCCGCTTCTACGAATCTAGATGTTTGACTCTCTGCCACGGGGTCGAGGTTTTCGCAATCCACGACGATTGCGCTGTGAATCTGTTTCGTTCGATATGGCGTGGCGCTTGGGAACAGATGCGACGTTAGCTCGAACGGCGTCTGTGGGTATGCCTGACGCGACCAGAAACCGTGGGCAAAGTCGGCGAGCAGCGAACAGGTTAGGTATGCGCTCGACTCGTGCCACTGCCAGGTCGCAGTCGTCGAAGCGGCGGTCTCGATCGGCGGAGAAGAGTGAGTCACGATCGCAACGATGCAGAACGTGATTAGCGTAGGGGATTGGCGCGCAATTTGGTGGGATGCTGGGTTGCGATATTTCCCGAACAAGATGTCTGCATCTCCTTCCCACGGCTTCTCGACAGATCGCTTCCGCGCCGCCCTCGAGGCGATCGCCACCGACCTACCGCCCCACCGCCTCGACTTCGACCTGCACTATTGCGATCGACTGGGCTCGACGAATACCGACGTGTGGGAACGGCTCGATCGCGGCGCAAAACCGGGCGCAACGACGATCGCCGCGCAGCAAACCGCCGGACGTGGACAGTGGAGCAGATCGTGGCAGTCGGAGACCGGCGGGCTCTACCTCTCGACGCTGCTCGCACCACACCTACCGACCGACGAAGCCGCACAGCTCACGTTCGCGAGCGCCTGGGGCATTGCGATGAATCTGCGCGATCGCGGTATCCCCGTCGAGCTGAAGTGGCCGAATGACCTGTTGCTAGAAGGCCGTAAGCTGGGCGGCATTCTCACGGAAATTCGCACCCAGGCCGAGACGATTTCCCACGCGGTCGTCGGCGTCGGCATCAACTGGCGCAACTCGACGCCAGAGACGGGGATTTCGCTAGGGGACTTTTGGGCGGCGCGTCCCGAGCGGTCGCCGTTTTCGCTGGAGCTGCTCGGCGCGATCGTCCTCAGCGGCATCGCGCGGGGCTATCTCTATTGGCAAACCCACGGCATCGAGGCGGGGACGGCGGCGTATGAGGCGCTGCTATTTCATCGCGGGCGGACGGTGAAGATTGGCGATCGGTCGATCGCGGTTTTGGGCGTCGCGATCGACGGGAAGCTAAGGGCTCGCACCGTGCAGAAAAGCATCGAATGTGAAGTCACGTTTGCACCGGGTTCGATTCAGCTGGGCTATGAGGAGCGATGAAATTGATGCTTGGCTGCCAAGCTTTTAATTCCGTGAAATGAAGACAGGTCGTCACTCGCAAAACTTGAATGCAACCATGATTCTCGTCCTCAGAAACGTGGATCGCAAAGATGTATGAGATCGAAACCTACGTCACGCCAGACGATCGCCGATGTCCGTTTGATGAGTGGCTGGAACGCCTCGACCGTAAAATACAGGCTCGAGTTGAAGATCGTCTTGACCGGGTGCAAGACGGAAACTTTGGCGATCGCCGCCCCGTCGGCGATGAAGTTTATGAGTTACGACTGATGTTTGGAGCTGGCTACCGGATTTACTTCGGCATTGCTAACGGTCAAGTCGTTTTACTCCTTGGCGGTGGCTCGAAGAAGCGGCAAAATCGAGATATTCAAGATGCAAAAAGCTGCTGGGCAGAATTCAAATCGCGATGACAAGCCTCAAACCACCTGTCGGAAACTATCATGCCAAGCGAGTTCAACGCTTGAAGGATGAAGAGTACGCTGCCCTCGCGTTGGAAACAGCGCTGGAATGTGCGGACGAAGATGGTTGCACTGATAGCTTTCGCTACACGATTGGCGACATTATTGAAGCGCTAGGCGTCGAGAAAACGCGAGAACTGCTAGAACCGATCGCGATCGGCAGACCCGAACATAAAGCGCAGATGCTCGAGCATCTCGAAGCCGCAACTGAGGCTCAACCGCCGCGCTCCAGCGCCAACACCACATTCTGACCGCCAAATCCGAAGCTGAAACATAGCGTCCGCGCTACTCGCTGCGATCGCGCCTCCCGCACTAAATCCAGCTCGAACTCCAAATCCTGCGTCCCCACGCACGGCGGTACGACTTGCGCCCCGATCGCCCGCAAGCACAGCGCCGCCCCGATCGCGCCCGAAGCTCCGACCGTGTGCCCCGTTGCGCCCTTCGTCGAGCTGACGGCGACGCCCTGCGGAAATAGCGCCTGCACTAACTCGGCTTCGCGGCGATCGTTTAGTCGCGTCCCCGTCCCATGCAGGTGTATGTAATCAACTGATTCTGCCGTCCAGCCGCTGCGCGACAAGCATTGCTCGATCGCCATCCGCGCCGCCGAAATATCCGGGTCGGGTGCGCTGATATGGTGGGCATCTGCCGTCATCGCCGCGCCCGCCAACCGTCCGAGAATCTTTGCGCCGCCACGTTCTGCCGCCGATCGCGCCTCCAGCAGCAGCAGCGCCGCGCCCTCACCCAGCGCCATCCCCGATCGCGCCCGATCGAACGGACGGCAGGCATCCGGCGACAGCGCGCCCATCCGATCGAAGGTCGCGATCGTCAGCGGCGAGATCGGCGCTTCGACCGAGCCCGTAACGACGCGATCGCAAGTCTCGTCGCGAATCGCCAGGAATCCCCGCGCGATCGACCATAGCCCCGTCGCGCAAGCCGCCATCGGCGCGAACACCGCCGCCCGCGACCCAATCGACTTGGCGACGTGCAGCGCGGGCGTATGGGGCAGCGTCATCAGCCAGGGCAAACGCGCTTCGAGGCTTTGTGTTTGCAGCCAGTCTTCCCAGGCGCGCTGCATACTGCGGCTCGACCCGATCGAGATCCCACAGCTTTGCCCGTCGAAAGTCGCGTCTAGCGAGTCGTTTAGGTCGGCCAGCACCCGATCGAGCAAATCCAGCACGCTGATCGGCATTTTGTCCACCAGCGCCAGCGGACGCGCCGGAATCTCTGCAAACAAAGAACGCGATCGCAAAGCGGTTTCCCCCGCTAGCAATCGCGTCCAGGTCGATTCGAGATCTCCCAGCGCCGATCGCAGCGCGATGCCAGTGACGACGACATCGCGAGACGAGTCCAGACGAGTCGGGCGATCGGGCACTTACTCCGACTCGGCCTCGCCAGACGGCGCAGGCATGAAGTTATCCAGGCCGCTGGTAACGCGCACCGAAGCGATGCGATCGCCCTGAGCGATGCCGTCCACCACGTCCATACCTTCAGTCACGTAACCAAAAACGGCATAATCCCCATCGAGAAATGGCAGATCGGCCAGCGCAAAATAGAACTGTGCCGACGCCGAATTCGGAGACTGCGATCGCGCCATCGCTAGCGCACCGCGCGCGTGCATCAGCTCCGGGTCGGCGTTTTCGCGTGCCTGTCGGAACGTCTGACCGTAAATCGGCTCGTCGGCTTCTTCCGGCAGAATCTCCAGCGGAATGTAGCGAGGTCGGCCCGTGTCGGGATCGGTGAAGTTCCCCCGTCCGAGCATCGAGACCGCAACGCTTTCATCCTTGCTAACCGGATCGCCGCCCTGAACTACGAAAGGCTGCGGCTCGCGGACTACACGGTGGAAGACCGTCCCGTCATAAACTTCGCGCTGAACGAGATCGACGAAGTTACCTGCCGTCAGCGGTGCGCTATCGCCATCGAGCTCGGCAATTACCGTGCCGCCACTCTCTAAGGTCAGCTCGATCGTCGCCTTGCCGTCGAGCCGCGCAAAATCATCCAGCGTCACCTCACGGGCCTGCGCCGTAGCTCCCGGGGTCGCGCTTTCCGAAGAGTCGGCATCCGCGCAACCGCCTAGCACCAGAAAACTGACGCAAAACGCCAAGCACAAACTGAGCCAGCGAGAAGAGGACGATATCTCAGTCTTCACCGTCGCCATATGCATAAAGCCTCAATATTGGAATTCACCGCAGTATTCGCCTGGGTCACCAGGGCGCGTTATCAACCAGCGCCCGACCCCTTACGGGGTAAAGCAGCTGAGCGCTCGGGCCAAAAATAAGACTAGAGACCGAAACCCTCTGTGGGCAAAGGTTGTAAGTCCGATCGATGACAGCTCCTAGATCCCTTCGAGGGGAACGCCTAAGAAGCGGGCTAGAGTCGCTCCCTGGGTTTCAATTTCGTCGAGCGTCATCGGTTGGCCAACTCGGGTCAGCGGAATATCGCGCATCCCTTTCACGCGTAAATACAGCGCTCGCTTGGGGTTAATGCCTTCCTTGACGTCCACACGCACCGATTTTACGCCTGACGCCTTGCAGTTCAGCTCGATTCTTCGATTCTTGCCAGGAAACCCCCAGCGGAAAATCACGACGCGATCGCCCGCCAAATCGAACTCGTTGTACCCACCGCCGATATCCCAAGAAATCGCCAGCCACAGGTAGAGCGACAGCAACAGCGCCGCGCCGCCATACAAACCCATCACCAAGCCCTGCGGCACGAAGATCAGCTTTGTCGGATCCGCGAACGGCAGTAAATTAACCTGCGTGTAGCTCGAAAGCCCCGCCAGCAGGAAACCGAGCCCGCCAATCGACACCACGCTCGCCCACCAGTAGTTACTGAAGCGGCGCGAACCGACTACGGCTTGATTTAAAACTTGCCCATCTGAAGATTCCGCCGATACCGTTTGTGCTGTCATGACGCTGATTAGAGAGGTAAGAGTGAATCTTTACTTAAGTTAAGTCGAAATCGAACGTGGTGTCGGCAGGCAGGAGTACCTTTGGCTTGCCGCGTGCAGTCAACGAACCCCTCCCGCAAGGGAGCTAACACACTTTACAGAGCTCACTTTGCGGGTCTCGCGATCGGGCCAAAATAATACGCTGGCTTGTCACCTATCATAAATGAGATTCGCTTTGCTCCGATGGCGTTGAACCGACAGAAAAAGACAGGAACCGGCACGAAACCAAGTCCAGGCAGCAGAGCCTCTCATCTTAGTGGGCCGCCTGAGGCCGGGGCTATGAGTGCCCCCCAAGCCCTCCAAGTCCATACGGGCAGCGGCGATCGCACCTAGCGAGAATGTATATAGTTATGTTAACTTAATTAAAACCTTGCCTTACTAAAAAACAATGCAAGGAGGATTGAAATCATGACTATTGCAGTAGATCGCGCGCCAGAGCGAGGGTTATTTGACGCCCTCGA
>ERZ1740068.731-NODE-731-length-13464-cov-8.718547_pt1 | contig 13464 bp, 12 predicted proteins | sample MGYA00581735_ERZ1740068 | MGnify/ENA primary metagenome ERZ1740068 (study PRJEB43018, sample SAMN04849740) | marine metagenome | isolation source: floating plastic debris | place: Pacific Ocean | collected 2008-08-30 | study: EMG produced TPA metagenomics assembly... | reverse complement strand
CTACTTGCTACTTATTAATTCTTTCTATTTCAGAATCTTTCAATGCATTAACACTAACTATTGTATTGTGAGTTTCGACTTGAGTAATGGGTGCGGGTTTCATTTCTCCTCGAAAGTCGAGAATTTGCACGACTACAAGATAAGCAACAGCTAAAAGTATAGAAATAACACCAGTAATAATTGCAACTATTTTTCCTCTATCCATGAAGCTCATCCTAAAATGCAAGTATATTACCATTTTTATCACAACAGATGGAGTTTAGCTGTGAAATTTTGAGGTGCGGGGATTGATTTTATAGTCTATATATGCCTTTAAAAGTAATATACAACTAACAATTTTCTCGCAAAGCCGAAACCCACAAATATCTTGGACTAACTTGTACATAGGTATTTTAGTGTTACGTTTAAAGTCAGGAAATAAGGTTAAGGATTTCTTTGAAAATCGTAAGTATTCCGGATAATCTATATACATGTAATCTCTAGCTAATTCAAAGTAGCCATGTGCTAATGCACGACAATAATTAATTGGAATATTTTGTTGATATTGTTCTAATAATTTTTTTTCTACTTTTTGTAAAACTTTGCAGTGATTTTCTACCCAACTTAGTTTTGAACGAGTCGAGACTGTAACATTACCGTATCTTCTATATATTGAATAACAGCCAGGTTGATAAACTACTTTTGCACCAGCCATTACTACTGAAATTAAAAAATCTCTATCTTGTGCAGCCAAGAAATCTTCATCCCATCCACCACTTTTCTCTACAGCAGTTCTTCTATACAACAAAGACGCAACCGCAGTCCACCAATTTATAATTAAAGATTCCAAAATATCTGCTTGCTCTCCAGGCTTTTCTATTTGTTCGAGGAATATTACCCCGTTAGATTGATGTCCTTGAAATCTCCAATCACCGTAGATAGCGTCTGCTCCTGTTTCTTCTAAAAAATTTATTTGTCTTTCTATTTTATCTGGTAAAATAAAATCATCCGCATCTAAAAATTGAATATACTCTCCTTTCGATAAAGCAAAGCCTCGATTTCTTGCGTAGCATCCACCCTTATTTTCAGGTAAACTTTCCCAAATAATTTTATCCCCATAGCTTTTAATAATTTCCACAGATTTATCTGTAGAACAATCATCAATTACAATGATTTCGATATGAGGATAGGTCTGTTTTAAACAGCTATCAATTGCTTCTCCTACCCACTTTTCGACATTAAAACAAGGAATAATTACGGAAACCAGTTTTTGCATTTTATGTACCCATTTTTTGTTTTAATTGCTTTTAAATTGATATATATGGCAAGCTATACATTTTTATACTAAGAGCCTTTTTATAAGCAAGTATTTCACATTCAATGCAATATCTTGTTAATGTTTAAATATTGAATTAAAAGACTTTTTTATTAATATTAAAAATGACAGTTATGCTCATATATATCATCTGGTAGATACCTATAATTTAAGCTTGTTCAAAATATTTTTTTCATTTTTAGTGAAGGATTAAAGCGGATATAAAATGTTGTTTTAATAATTGGTAATTAAGAAGCAATTCAAAACTTTGTAACTAAATTAGTGTTAAATAGCTGAATGCCAAAGTCTGGTAAGTACATGCTTCTGTTATTAAACATCGTATTTTTTTGTTTGCCAAAATCCAGCTTATTTTATGTCTTCAAGAACTGGCTTATTAATGATAATCTATTACTTCTTCTTCTTTAATCGCGTCCTTTTCAGTTAAATGGTGGTAGGAATAGTGAATCTTGTGAGGAACATCTGAAGGTTTGCGATAAATAGTAGCAGTACCGTAGTCCTTGTAGAGTTCTTCAAGCTCAGTCTTAAGATAGGTTTGAGAAATTTGAGGATACCCTCGGATAACATACATGACAGACAATTACCAAATTTTGTTAACTATTTCAGTTTCTATTGAAAGCTTCTTAAAACAACTTGCTTGGTGTAGTGTCGTACCGTATATGCTAACAGTGATTTGATTCGCACTAAAGTTGGCTTTAGATTTAGTTTCATAGCTCGTAATATACTCAAAGTCGCAGCTTTTGGCTGACCAAGTTCTAATGACCTTTCTGCATGGTCGCATAAGAAACTAGCAAAGGTTTTAGGGTGCAGTTTGAACAGAGATTCATGCTTATTGACCAAGCGCTCAAAATTCACTTGACGTAGGGCTGGATTTCGAGAAATTCTCTCTCCTTCATGAGCAGTAAGCTGATAGGTAACGGTTGGTAAACCTAGAATTGAGCAGACTGGATTGAGCCTTAAAAACATCTCGGTATGAACCCGAGAAGTGAAGGTTTCGTCGTAACCACCAATTTCCAGCAGTAGTTCTCTTTCTACAACTAATGTCTGTTTGGAGAAATAAGACTTTTCAGGTTCAATATCTTCCAGAAAGAAATGAGAACCAAGCGGTTGTGTTGGAGGTTAGCGTCTGTCAATCAATTCACCATCAGGTTTGATGACCTCTAAACCAGAAAGGGCTGCAACTGGTTGAGGTAATGTAGTATTTTTCAAAGCATCTAGAGATACTTGCGCCATATTAGGCAATAATTGGTCATCGTCATCAAGGTAAGTCACATATTGACCCTTTGCAGCTTTTAAACCTACGTTACGAGCCACTGCATTACCGCTATTTTGAGATAGTCTAATTACTTTCAATTGAGAATTTTCTGGTAGATTCACTGGCTCTTCGGAACCATCGTCAACTACAATCACCTCTACTTCTTCTACAGTTTGCTGCAAAGCACTTTCAACTGCACGAGGTAAAAATTGAGGTCTATTGTAAGTAGGAATAATGATGCTAAGTAAGATGTTGTTCATTTCGAGACACCCAAATGAAAAGTTTTAGATTGAAAAAAGAGTAAATGTTGTTGAACTAAAATATATTGTATTGAAATAATTGTATGTAAATATTCAACTATTAAAATACAAATATATTTGATAATAAATCAGTCAGTAGATGTATTTTTTTATGAGGTTTTATTAATATCTAATACTTTAGATATATTCTTTTTTACTGTCGTCTATTTCTTTATAGCCCTATGTTTTCTTGGCTGACAACCTGCCATTGTCTTGGTTGATAAAACTGGCATCTACTAATAGTTTTATTAGCTTTAACTGTGAATCTAAAAGACTCAACTATGTCGTAGGAATATACGCCATTACGAATATAAATTCTAGCGCTATATACGCCAGGAATCATCGAGCAATAGGGCATATGCATCCGTATTTCTGATTTTCCTATAGGAATTTCTAATTCTTGATTATCGCTAGTAGAGGTCATATATAAAACCAGACCTTCTCCTCCCGACAATGCCGTAACTAACATGCCCAAATTTGCAGTTTTAATATGCTCGTAAGAATTACATTCTACACTTAAATATGCTGGCTCGCCAGTAAATAAGGTTTCTAGATTATTATCTTGCTCATCTTTAAAACACAATGAAACTATATCTAGACCATTGCTTTTTTCTTTCGGTTTGGGAGGTAAAACCATACTCCCCAAAGCATTTTCTTTTCCACTCAAACAAAGGTCTTCTTCGTATTTGCGAATTACTTTCTCGGTGTCACCGGAAGAAATTAATTGCCCTTTTTTTAGGTAAAGAGAACTTTCACATATATTTAAAATACTGTGAGAATTATGGGTAACTAAAATGAATGCCGTTCCTTTTTGGCGTAGTTCAGATAGCTTGCGATGGCATTTCATTTTAAATTTTACATCGCCTACCGCCAGTACTTCATCAATTAGTAAAATGTCGGGTTCAATATGCACTGCACAAGCAAATCCCAATCGTGCAGCCATTCCCGAACTATAAGTTTGAACTGGTGCATCAATTGCGTCGGAAATTTCGGCGAATTCTACAACTTCATCAAATCTCTTTTCAATTTCAGCAGTTTCTAAACCGAGAATTGACATATTCGCGTAAATATTTTCCCGACCCGATAAAATAGGATTAAATCCGGCTCCCAAAGCAATTAAAGGAGCAACCCTACCTTTCACTCTTACGGTTCCAGTATCGGGTTTAATTAAACCGCTAATAATTCTTAGTATGGTGCTTTTTCCGGCTCCATTAGAACCGACTAAACCGAGAGCTTCACCTCGATGCAATTTAAAGCTAACATTATCAATTGCCCAAAACTCATTTTTACGTAAAGTATCGCTTTTTCTTTTACCACCAGTAACTTCGGAAGCAATGTCTCTTAAACCGTAAAATAAAGAGCGTTTTAAATCTCTACAAAACTTTTTAGAAACATTTTCAATGGAAACAACTGCTTCACGTTCTTCTGGCTGGATATCAATTTCTCTTTCTATTAAACTTGTCATAATGTAGGAACTAAGAACTTACTCTTTCAACCACAAAAGGCATTGCTAAACGAAAACCAACCCAGGTGACAAATAATCCGATGATAGTAATAATACTGACTATCCAAAATCCTATGGGTTCCGATATAATTCCCGTGGTTGCAAGTTCTCGCGTTGTTACAAGTAAGGGAGTAACGGGATTTAGCTTTACTATATTACCGAAAACTCCTTCAGTTGGAACTGGATAAACCACAGGGGTTAAAAACAGCCAAAAGCTCGTTAGTAAAGTTAATCCTTTGGAGACATCCTGATATAAAACTCCTAGAGGTGATAGCAAAACACCAATAAAGGTACCTAAAAAGATTAAATGAACTAAAGCTACCGGTGCTAAAATTACTGTCCAAGTAACGGGAACGCGAAACCAAATAAATAAGCCGATTATTAAAATTAACTTGATAGCAAAATTGAAGAAAACTTCACCTAATTTAGCTAATATTAATGCTTCTCTAGGAAAATTAACTCTCGCTAACATTGGTTTAGCTACCGTTACCGCTTTTACTGGGCCGTTGATTGCTTCTACAAAAGTTTGCCATAAAGCGGTGCTAAACATCACATAAGCAGCATAAGGTAAATCAGTTTCTCCGATATTAATAACCTTAGCTTGACTAGCAAGAGTGAATCCAGCAGCCATAACTATCGGTGGAATAAAAGCCCAAATTACACCTAAGAATGACTGACGATATTGAGCGCTGATATCTCTTACTAACAGTCTCCAAGCAAGTTCCCGAGAGCTTAGCAAGTCAAACCACATTTGTTTAAACAATCTTAAAGGATGTCTCAACAAACTGTCTGGGGTATAAATTGCTTCCTGTTGTTGATGTTTTTTAAGTTTTTTTGCTTTTAATTTTCTTTTCGATTGTCTTTTCAATATTTTCACACTTGGTTTTAAAGGTTTTTATTATTAAGTTTTTTGGAACCTCACCCCTTCCCCTCTCCTTATTAAGGAGAGGGGTGTCCGGATTTCTTCTCTCACTTCTCATTCACAAGTGAAAGTGGTGTCCGGATTTTTTACTTCCCTTCTCCTTAGTAAAAAAGAGGTGTCCGAATTTCTTCTTTCCCCTCTCCCTTAACAAGGAGAGGGGTGTCCGTAAGGACGGGGTGAGGTTAATTAACCCTGCGATGATGCTGTAACCGCAGAAGGTGGTTGAGTTGGAGGATTTTGGTTGGAAGAATTATTTTGCAGGTGTTTGCGAGCGTAGCTAGTAGTAATGTAGTGGTTGAGCAATCTATCTGCTTTACCGACAATTTTACCGATTACCTTAGATAAGAAACGATTTCCAAAGCTGAGGTTCTTGCTAATTGGGTCGATAATCGTCATTTTTCTGCGCCATCCCAATCGCTTATACTTATTTTGGAAATACTTGTCTTCGCTCAAATTCCATTTTTCGCGCAATCTTTTTAAACTAGCCATTTCCCAACCGTCGCTCCAACGTAACATATAATACCCTACATCAGACCATTCTAGAGGTGGGCCTGGAACATAAGTTACTAACGAATCTGGTTCTAAGTAAACGGTACCACCAGCTTCGGCTACTAAAATACACAGGTCTACATGTTCTTTCGTATTGAGTAAACCTTCATCGAGTAAACCGATTTTATCGAAGATTTCTGTACGTACTATCATGCAGTGAAATTCAGCCAATCCAGTTTCTTGACGCTGTAATTGAGGACGGACATCTGCAACTTTTCGTCCTTGTTTGAAAATCTTTTCAATAAACCGTCTTCTTGTGGTGTCGTTTTTAGTTTCTACTTTGATTCCCGACTCACCACCAGCACAGTGAACTTCTTCGTGTAGCGGTAAGTATTGACATACAAGGGGACTAACTACTGTTGCATTAGTTTCTTCGGCACAGTCTACCGCAGTTTTTAACCAACCGGGAGTAACAACTACATCGTTGTCAATGAAAACTACGTATTTGGTATCAACTTGACGCAAACCAAGGTTTCTCGCATGATTGGGAGAAAGGTAATGTTCGGTACGAATTATTTGAAATTGCTTTTCTAAAGCTTGAGTTTCTAAGTATTTCTTAATATGAGAAGGAGAGCCACCATCAACATAAATTAACTTGAATGGTACCTGTGTATGCTCGTAAATACTTTCTAAAGATTCGCGAGTATAGCTAAACCGTTCTCTTGGTGCAACAATGATAGTTACTTCTGGCTTGGAACTCATATTTTAATCCTCTACTTTTATACTAAACAAGAAAGTAAACAGCAGACAAAAATAAAATTATATCGGCTGTTTGAATGCTTTAGATGTATTCCGGACTTACAGAAGAAAGCGACTTTTTCTCCTCTTTTGAATACAAATTATTACTCGATATCTGTTGATAAAGTTCGACTAATTCGGAGTTAAGTTTGTCTGTATCATAGTGCGTTTCTACTTTTTTGCGGCCGGATAAACCCATTTGTTGCCATATTTCTGGATGCTCTATTAAGTAGATTAATTTCTGAGCAATAGCTGTTTCATCTCGTTCGGGAACCAGGAATCCAGAAACACTATCTTCAACCAACTCGGGAATACCACCGTGGAGAGTACCGATAACCGGTAAACCCATAGCCATTGCTTCTTTCAAAGTATTAACAGGAGCATCTTGATTCCCATCACTAGCAGTAACGCTTGGTGCGACAAAGATATGGGTTTCATTCAGAATAGATATAATTTCTTTTTGGTTTCTCCATCCTTTCAAATGAACCTTATCCTCAATATTTAATTCTTGAATGATTTGCAGAAAACGTTGTTTTAATTCTCCATCTCCAATAATATTAAATTCAACATTGGGATAGACTTTTGCGACTTCAGCAATTGCACGAATAGCATATTCTATGCCTTTTTTTTCTACTAAACGTCCTGTGGTAGCTATACGGATTAACCCAGAAGCATCCGGATATCTCGCTTTAAATGTAAATCTACTGCAATTTATCCCCGAACCGTGAACGACAATCTTTTCTTCATCACATCCAACTTCAATTACTCGCTGTCGGAAAAATTCACAATTAGTGTAGAAAAAGTCTCCTTTCTCAAACAACCCGTTGTAAACATTTTCACCGTACTTATGTAAATACCAGCTGATATCGTATCCGCGAAAAGTCGTTAGTAACTTTCCTTCAACTGCACCAATCTCGCGGAGTACTAAACCTTCGTAACTATAGGGACCGAATTTACAGATTGCTTGTCTGCCAAATTGACAGTGAATGATATCGTATTTAGGTGCGTCGAGAAAAGGTAAAGTTGAATAAAATAATCTCAAACAAGCTGCTCGTTTACCGTACTTAAATATATTCAGAGAACGTAGTAAAACCAGCGGAGCTTGAGAAAAGTTTTTGACGAACAAATACACTACATTAAATAAACGTGCTAAATAGTTTTTCGGAATTTCAGGTAAGTAGTGGGTACGTTCAATTAACTTATACTTTTCTACATCTGGATGCAGCTTGTTATCGTAAGTCTCTCTTCCATAAATATCTACTTCGTGTCCTCGCTCAATCAAACCTGTAATTTGATTAATTACAAATGTCTCTGATAAAACTGGAAATCTATCTACTATAAAAGCTATTTTCATAAATGTAAAAACAGGTGTAAATTCGTGCTTTTTAGATATACATCAAACTACTAATATATGCTTTTTTAGGTTTGCTTTATACAATAATCGCTTTTATTTTTTAATCACACCTTTTCCGGACAACTTCACTGTTTCTTTATTTGCTATCGCAAATAATTAATTTTATTTAAAGTAGATTCAATCGCTACTGAAAGTGGAAATACAGACAAAAAACGGTAAAAAAAGCTTAAATGCATCATATTACTAGTATAAAACTTGAATAATATTAGGAAAATACTCTAAAAAACACTATTCATCTGTATATTGACTTACAGCTTTATGTAATTATACTTTCTGTAAATTTATGGTCAAGTATGTTTGTCAAAAATAATACCGAAATGCTGATAATTTACTTTGTGTCAACAATCAAAATAATCAATTATCCGGATAATTTTCATAGAAAGTAAGAGAATTAAATATATACAGCTTTGATAATTCAGGGGAAGTAATAATTATGTCTTTAACACAGAAGATTCTGTCGCAATTACCTGGTGATGTTTTAGGAGGATTGCGTCGTGCAGATAGTATCTTGACATCTTTAAAATCTGGAAACATACCCGTACCGATAGTTGTGAAAGAAACTCAACAACCTCTAGGTAATTTAGATTGGGATGTAATTATTTCTGGTGGAACTTTAGGTATTTTAATTGGCTGTGCTTTAGTTTCACGAGGTGTAAAAGTCGCGTTAATTGAAAGGGGAATTTTAAAAGGTAGGGAGCAAGAATGGAACATATCCCGGAATGAATTACAAGTACTTTTAGAATTAGATTTACTTACGTCTGAAGAGGTAGAAAAGGCCATAGCTACTGAATATAATCCAGCTAGAGTAAGTTTTGGTTCGGGTACAGAAGTTTGGGTAGAAAATGTTCTTAATATTGGAGTATATCCGGTTTATTTACTTGAAACTTTGAAGCAGCGATTTTTGGAAAGAGGAGGAAAGCTGTTTGAGAATACACCTTTTACTGAAGCTGTAGTACATCCCGATGGGGTGATGGTAAACAATCAGTTCAAAAGCAGATTATTGATTGATGCTATGGGAAACTTTTCTCCCATCACTCAACAAATCCGTCAGGGAGTCAAACCAGATGCTTTGTGTATGGTTGTAGGAACTTGTGCTTCAGGTTTTCCGGAAAACAATACCGGTGACTTGTTGTTATCGTTCACTGAAATTGAAAATCAGTGTCAGTACTTCTGGGAAGCTTTTCCAGCGAAAGACGGTAGAACGACTTATATGTTTACCTATATGGATGCAAATCCCGAACATATCGGTTTAGAAGCATTTTTTGAAGAGTATCTACGCTTGATGCCAGAATATCAAGGTGTGGAATTACAGCAGCTTGACTTTAAACGAGCGCTGTTTGGTTTCTTTCCTTCCTACCGTCAAAGTCCTCTGAAAACTCCATTTCCTCGCATTTTACCAGTAGGTGATAGCAGCGGAAATCAATCTCCTTTGAGTTTTGGTGGTTTCGGAGCAATGATACGAAATCTTAAGCGTTTAACTCTGGGTGTTGATGAAGCTTTACAAACCAATCAATTATCATCTACATCATTATCATTGCTGCAACCATATCAACCAAGTTTAACAGTTACTTGGCTATTTCAAAAAGCGATGAGTGTAGGCGTAAATCAGAAAATTGCATCAAATCAAATTAATGAGTTGTTATCAGTTGTATTTGCTCAAATGGAGAAACTGGGTGAACCAGTGCTTAAACCATTTTTGCAAGACGTAGTGCAGTTTGGAGGTTTAACAAAAACGCTTTTCAAAACAAGTTTAGCTAATCCAATTTTAATTTTTAAGATTATTCCACAAGTTGGAATACTAACTTTAGTAGATTGGATGATTCATTATATAAATTTAGGTGTTTATTCTGTTTTATTCGATATCGCTCTAATGCTAGAACCTTGGAATAAAAAGTTATCAGAAAATTATCAATATTATTGGCATCGATGGGTTGATGCTTGGAAATATGGTTCTGGGAATGACTACGAGGAATAAGTTAGGAGTTAGGAGTTAGGAGTTAGGAGTTAGGAGTTAGGAGTTAGGAGTTAGGAGTTTTGGATTTTAAATTTTGGATTTTGGATTTTGGATTGAAAATATATTTATGATAATAGTTTGAAATTAATAGCTTCTACTAATTAATGATAAAAGTTTTTATATTTTTATAGCGTTCTCTATTCCCCATTACCCATTACCCATTACCCCCTTTAAATAAATGATTCAAAAACAATCTACAAATAATAAATATTTTTTCGTTTTAAGTAACTTACTAAGAGAAAGACAAGTTTTTCTCCAAGAAATTCGTGAAGGAGTTAGATTACAAAATAAAGTTATTTCTTTGTTAGTTTGTAGCTCTTTATTTCTTGCAATTTATGGCGCAATTATTGGTGCTTATCATAGCTGGATGCAGGCTTTATCTTCTGCGATTAAGTTACCAGCGCTCTATTTGATAACATTGTTGATTTGTTTGCCAACTCTATACTTTGCAAATATAATTTTCGGCGATAAGAGAACTTTTTCTCAGTATTTTGCTTTAGTGCTAACTGCGGTTTCAGTAATAAGTGTATTGCTTTTCAGTTTTGCACCAATTACTTTATTTTTTATGCTTAGTACTGGAAACTATCAGTTCCTGATTTTACTAAATGTAATTATTTTCGCAGCAACAGGAATTATCGGTATTTCTTCTTTATATAAAGCTGCAAAAGTTGTTCTAGAGCAAGATGGTGAAAATAGTGTAACCCGTCGTAAAATTTTGCGCGGTTGGTTATTTTTATATGCTTTTGTTGGAAGTCAATTGGGATGGACTCTCAGACCTTTTTTCGGCACTCCAACCTCACCTTTTACATTGTTTCGAGAAAGAGAAGGAAATTTTTATCTGAGTATTATTCAATCTTTAGCTCACCTTTTAGGTTACAGGTAACAGTGAACAGTTATCAGTTATCAGTGAACAGTGAACAGTGAATATTTATGAGTTAGGAGTTTAATTATTCTCTCCTTTTCTCCCCATTCTCAATATTCATAAAATCGATAAAAATCCCTGATAAAAATAAGATAATAATAAATACAAAAAATGAATCAAGAAAATAACGCGCTGGAAAAAAAGACTCAATTTGAAGGAAACCAGCATTTTAATGTTTTACTTAGCTTGTTACGTGATAGACAGGGTTTTTTACAAGAAATTAGTCAAGAAATTAGATTGCAAAGTAAAACAAATTCTTTATTAGTTTGTAGTTCTATTTTCTTTGCAATTTATGGTGGAATTATTGGTGCTTCTCATGGTTGGATGCAAGCATTAACCAGCACTATCAAACTTCCTGCGTTCTATCTGCTGTCGATAATGATTTGCTTTCCAACTTTGTTTTTTTTCAATGTTTTATTCGGTTCTCGCAGCACTTTAAAACAACATTTTGTAGTATTACTTACCGCTGTATCTGTAATTAGCGTATTACTTTTTAGCTTTGCACCAATAACATTATTCTTCCTAATTACCACACCGGATTCTTACCAATTTTTCAAAATACTTAACGTATGCATTTTTGGTGTTACGGGTTCATTTGGAGTTAAATTTCTCTACGATGGAATGCAGCTTCTTTCCCAAGAAAATGAAACTGGTAAGGGTACCCGAACTGCTATTTTAAGGTCTTGGTTACTGCTTTATGGCTTTGTCGGTATGCAGTTAGGATGGTTTTTAAGACCGTTTTTTGGTAATCCCAGTTCTAAGTTTGAATTATTCCGCGAAGTACAGGGAAATTTTTACCTTGATATCGTAGCTGCATTTTCAGAAATTCTAGGATTTAGATAAATCAGTTAGCAGTTAACAGTGAACAGTGAGCAGTGAACAGTTAGGAATTAATAAGTTAGAGAAAGTATATTTTAATGTAGTGATAATTATGTAGTGGGAGCATCTTGCTCCCTATTTCTATATTCACGGATAAGCTTTGTTAGCTTACTACAAAAGAAAAGAAGCTTACAGCATATTTCAAGAAAGCGGTTGGTACATTCAGACGGTACCACAATAATTTTAGAATATGGGAGTGTATCTCCTGCAATCTATTAAATGCTGTATGTATTTCTCAAAAGTTTGAAAAATACAAATAATCAGTATTTTCTATTATCAATAAAACTTTGTTGAAATCTGAAAATGATATTCCTCTTAAATAATTATTTAATTCCTTGGACGCTAAGTTTATTGATGGTTTGTATTGCTAGTTTGGGTGTTAATTTAACGGATATTGATATTACCCAACCGGTTAATGATATTAATTCTGCTCAATTATCACCTTTACCAAAACCGAGCGGTGATTATTCCGTAGGTACAGTTTCTTACTACTTCGTAGATTCAAACCGAGAAGAAATATATACCCCAGACCCTAACGACCGTCGAGAATTAATGGTTAGGGTTTGGTATCCCAGCGAAAAAGTATCGGGAGGTAATTTTGCTCCCTATTTAAGTAAAGCATTAATTAAGGCGATCGCACTTAGCTGGGATACATCTACTGAAGATTTGAGTGATTCATTTACAACTACACCAACCCACAGCATTATCAACGCTCCGATTGCTCAAACTAAATCCAATTATCCGGTATTGTTATTTTCCCACGGTTTCGGAATTCTACCTGAATTCAATACGATTAATGTAGAAGAGTTAGCTTCTCAAGGTTATGTAGTAGTTAGCATTAATCATACCTATGACTCTGCTGCAAGTATTTTCCCGAACGGAAGAGTTATAACTCAATCTCCTGTATTTTATACAGATGATAAATCTAAATTTATGGAACTTCTCAAACAAAGTGTTGGAGTTAGAGCAAAAGATGCAAGTTTTATTTTAGATAAATTAATAGATATTAATACAGGTAAAAATCCATCAGGAATATTGACCGGGAAACTCGATTTAGACCGAGTTGGAATGTTGGGTCATTCACTAGGTGGTGCTACTACCGTTCAAACATTATTACAAGACAAACGCTTTAAAGCTGGAGTTCATTTAGATGGTGGACTTTTTATTAATGGAATCAATAAAAGTTTGAGTCAACCATTTATGTTTATGAACAGTGAACTTCTAGGAACTGGTAATAGTTTAAACCCAGACTTCCAAGAAGCTATTGAATTACAAAAAACATTTTTTCAACACCTGCAAAGCGATACTTATAAAGTGATAATAAACGGTACTGGTCATTTTTATTTTAACGACCTACCATTTATATTACCAGAACTAAAAAATGCTAAATTACCTTTACCATTCACTCAATTTGAAAATTGGGTTGCTGCTGATAATTCTAATCCAATAAATCCAGACCGAGCAATAAAAATTATTAACGATTATACCGTTGCTTTTTTCAATAAATACCTGAATCACGAGAAAAGTTCTTTACTGAAAATAAAACCTTCTTCCTTGACCTATCCAGAAGTAATATTTGAATTTCGTAAGGGAGAGGATGTTACTTCAACTCATTATCCCTCTTCTGTAACTTTCCGATAATGCTTTTGAGATTAT
>ERZ1740068.730-NODE-730-length-13481-cov-7.843662_pt1 | contig 13481 bp, 12 predicted proteins | sample MGYA00581735_ERZ1740068 | MGnify/ENA primary metagenome ERZ1740068 (study PRJEB43018, sample SAMN04849740) | marine metagenome | isolation source: floating plastic debris | place: Pacific Ocean | collected 2008-08-30 | study: EMG produced TPA metagenomics assembly... | reverse complement strand
ATACGTCATCGATTCCTCCGGCTCCTTCGCTCTTCATCAACGAGGTGATGGCCGACAACCAAGGTTTCATCAGCGATGAGCACAACGATGCGAATGACGATTGGGTAGAGATTTACAACCCCAACGCAATGGATGTTGATGTGGCAGACATGTATATTTCTGACGACACCAGCGATCCTACCAAATACCGTTTCCCAACCGGAAGCAGCGCAACCGTTATTCCGGCCAACGGATACCTGATCGTATGGTGCGACAACCAACAAACGCAAGCCGGACCCTTGCACACCAACTTTGTATTGTCTGAAACCAACGGTGGCACCGTAAGGCTGACCCACGTTGACGGAACAACCCTCATCGATGAGATTACCTTCAACGCATTGGCAACCAACGAGAGCTTCGGACGTGAGTCTGACGGAGCAACCAACTTCACCACTTTTGTGGCAGGGTCTACCATGGAGCCTACTCCTGGTTCGGCCAACGGTGTAGTGGGCATCGAGTTGTTGAATGGTAACAACACGGCTTTCCAAGCTTATCCGAACCCTGTTGATGGTTCCGAAGTCTTCTTCAACCAAATGGCCAACGTGGTGGTCTTCAACGTGGTGGGCCAGGTAGTCACGCAAGCCCGTCAGGTGAACCAGTTGTCGGTAGACGGTTGGGAATCTGGCATTTACCTCGTACGCACCGAGCAAGGTGAAACGATTCGCTTGATTGTGAAGTAAGCATAACACTGAAACGCATTTGCCAAAGGGGCGATCTTCTAAAGGAGGGTCGCCCCTTTTTTTGCGACCATTTCCAGTAAGATTTCCATCGGAATTAGCGACATAAAGTTGCAATTGAAGCCCGTTCTGTGTCTACTAAAAGCAACCTAAATGTGAACCGTTATTGGTTTTGCTTGTTGCTATAATGACTAAATGTCTCGGAGAGATGGAAGAACGCGATGTGTTGCTGAAAAATATCAGGCCTCAGATAGAAGCTGAAATAGGGAATATAAATCCACCAGAACAGTTTCAAAACGAGGTACTTAGACCCATTCTGAAATTACAGAACGAGATTATTCTCGCCCACTTCAAGAGTTATCTAAAGCAACATAAGATGCCTTTTACCGCCCTCAAACAGAGCGCTCAAAAGGAAACGATTCAGAATTCCATCAAGCGGGACTTATCACTGCGCAACCAACTGGTTCCTTTGATTACTTCTATGCTTACTGTAGAGGAATATAAGTACTTCAGCAGCAACCGGGCCGATGTGGCCAAACGAATTGTTGGTATGGTTATCCAGCGGCTACAGAGCCAACTGCAAGCTTTGTATTGAGCGCCTTTTCTCCGATTCCCATCCGTTTCTTAAAGGCTTCATAAAAGGTGGTATTCATCGCCAACAATAGCATGGCATAGGCGGTGTCTTCTACCGGAATGGTGAAGATGCGCAGGCCAAAATTTTCTGCATCGTTGTACCACACGACTTGCTCTTCAATGAAAGAGCCGGTGAGAATACCGTTCACCAGCAAGAAAGGAAAAATGCAAACCAGATAGCTTTGCAAGTAGCGGCCCATCCAACGCGGATTGAGCCAGGCCATGCCCAACATCCACAGGCCGGTCAGCAAAAAGTTGAGGCCGCTGTACCATTGATCGCGCCCTACCCAGGCTAATACAAGCAACAGTACTCCACCAATCAGCATCACCGGGCGTGCTACTTTGGCGAAATGGTCTTTTTTAATGAAGTAATTGAGCACCTCATAAACAAAAATGCATGCATAAGGCACCGTTAAAAAAAACAGGTACTCGCCCAAGGGCAACCCTGCCATCTCAATTCCACTGAGGTAACGTTCGTTGAATCCCCAAACACCCATTTGGGTAAACCATACATCCCAAACCAGGAAAAAGAAACCCGTGAGAAAAATAGCTGGAAAAAGGGCCTTCCACTTACCAAACATGTTTACCCGACTTTCAAAGCTACGCACCAGGGGCACCAAAATGGTGAGCACATTAATAAGTACGTAGGTAAGGGTTGCCATGAGTTGCTTCCTTAAGCTTTACGAAGGTTTTTTCGTGCCTCTCGGTAATATTTGGGCGGTACTACCAACATGCCAAAGCATTCTCCTTCTAGCTTTCCTTGGTGCTTGTGGTGTATTTGATGCGCTCTGCGAAGGGCCATAAAATAAGGATGTTTGGTGTGACGCAGGATTTTGAACCGTTGATGGATGAAGATATCGTGCACAATAAAGTAGGTAGCTCCATACACCGCAATACCTGCTCCTACCCATACCCTAAAGTCGCTGCCATTCATCATGCCATACATGATGCACAACCAGCTGGGTACTGCGAAAATGAGAAAAAAAGTGTCGTTGCGTTCGAACCACCGTTTGCCCTTCACCTTACGATCGTGGTGATCGAGGTGGAGTTTCCACAGCAGGCCATGCATGATGTATTTGTGGGTAAACCATGCCATGAATTCCATGAAGGCAAAAGTGCCGAGGAAAATGACCGTGTTTATAAAAAAGTTCATGGCTGAAGAAGATTAGATCAGCAGGTTGAGTGTGGCAAAGAAGACGATCTGCATTCCAAACAACGTGTAGGCCATTTTGTTCGACTTTTCCACAGCGAGTGTTTGAAAACAAAAGTGCAAAAATGCTGCGATTACCCACCATGCAAGGTAGTTCTGAATCGGAATAACTCCACCCGGCCAATGCCAAAAATCAAGTTGAATGGCTATAGGCTCTATTAAAAAGTCGAGGCCAGTCATCAAACTGGCTCCAAGCACGACCCTGAGCCACTTGGAGGACACCAACGCAGTAGCAATGCTGCCAGTGGCCAGTACCAACATCAACCAATTGAGTCCGATGGTTAATGGAACATCGGCCACTTTCCAACCCAGGGTGGCTCCGTAATAGTATTCTCCAAAAATCATCCCGGTAGCAACACCCAGCACTTCAACCAGGATGCCGGTTACAAACGCAATGCCAACGAACCCAAGCAAAGCGAGGTTCTTTTTTGGAGCAAAGGCTACAATCAACCCGGCCGACATCAATAGGTTGGCCGGTGTAAACACCAGTATTTGGCTTCTAAAATCGGGGATCAATATGCCGGTGATGCCTACCAAATGAACAATGATCAGCACAAGATGTCCCCAAACCGTTTTGTTTTTCACCCAATCGGGGATCATGAAGCAAGGGTTTGGGGCTGCGGAAGGTCAGATTGAACCAAATCACTTACAATTCTTGCCGAGAGCAAACAGAGGGGAATTCCGCCACCAGGATGCACACTTCCACCACAGAAGTAGAGTCCGCTGAGACGTCCGGAGAAGTTGGCATGCCGCAAAAAGGCTGCCATTCGGTCGTTGGAAGCCGAGCCATAAAGGGCTCCTCCAAACGACGAGGTTTTGGAGCGAATGAGCCGGGGCTCTAACAAACTTTCAGTCTTAATTAAGGGCTCGATGTCGGTTTTGAGCAAGCGCGACAATTTACGCAACACGTTTTGTCGTACCCGGGGGATGAGTGCATCCCAATCCTGGCCCTGATCGGAGGGCGCGTTGACCATTACGAACCAATTGTCGCAACCTTCGGGAGCGTCTTCGGGCTGCATGCGGGAACTGACATGAATGTAGACCGTAGGGTCATCACCTACTGTTTTGTCTTCAAACATTTGCCGAAACTCTTCCTGATAATCCGCACTGAAGAAAATGTTGTGGAGTTGCAACTCGGAAAATTGGTGCTGAATGCCCCAATAGAAGATGATGGCAGAGCTAGAGCGCTCTTGTTGTAAGGTTTTTTCGGGGGCGGGTTGGGTGGGCATCAACTGCCGGTAGGTGGGCACAATGTCCATGTTGCTTACCACGAGGCTCGAAGCTACCTGCTTCCCCCCTACTTCTATCCCCAGTACCTTTTGGTCCGAAGTCAGTATTTGAGTAACCTTTTGGTTGAAGTGAAATCTGACACCAAGGCGTTGCGCCAGGGCGTACAGCGATTGCGTAATGGCGTGCATACCGCCTTCCGGAAACCACGTTCCCAAGTGATGTTCCAGGTGCGGAATGGTATTGAGCACACCTGGAGCGCGAAAAGGATTGGAGCCGTTGTAGGTAGCAAAACGGTTAAACAATTGCACCAGGTGCGGTTCTTTCAAGCGCTTGCGGTTGGATTTGTCCATGGTAGTGAACAAATCGAGGCTAAAAATGCGGGCAATGCCTTTGATCACATCCCGGTGCAGGTAAGAGCTGAAGCGGTGCAGCGAACGTTCCAGAAAAACCGGCGTAGTGGTGTCGTAGATGTATTGGCTGTGCTGAAAGAATTCTTTGATGGTAGCTGCTGGTACACCAACTTTCTCCTCTACTTCCTGGGCAAACTTTGCTGGATCCGACCACGCCATCAAGTCAACACCGTCTTCAAAAAAATAGTGGCAGGCGACTTCCGACCGTTGGTAGTTGAAATGATCCCGGGGGTTTTCTCCCGCCAGGGCAAACAGTTCGTCTACCAAATGAGGCAGGGTAAATAGAGAAGGACCGGCATCGAAGCGAAAGCCATCTTGCTCAAAAACGGTGAGTTTACCACCTGGATACGAATTGGCCTCATACACTTCTACCGCATAGCCCTGAGTGGCCAAACGAATAGAAGTCGCCAATCCGGCAACCCCTGAACCTATAACGAGCGCTTTCACGATTTAAAGATAGATTTATCTCGTTCCACGGGCAATCAACACCCCCGTCTGACATTTGTTTAGAATGGTTTATTTTCGACAATATGTTGCGAAGTTCCTCTTTGGTTCTGCTTTTGTTGGTATTTTTTAGTGCTTGTCACCCACCCCTACCTGCTGGTTTAGAAGTAGATACCGGACTCGATCCACCGTCACTTCCCGTGGCAGAACAAGGTAAAGAGGACAAGGTGCCCGAAAACTTTTTTATGCTCAACATGAACAACGCCGAAGCGGAGTTGCAGCGTGGGGAGGAAACAGTGAAATTGTACCACTGCAGCTGCTACCGCTTAAAGGAAGAGGTTTTCATCCAGTTGCTGACCACCGATTTTATGGAAGGGGTGGATGGGTTTGAGGTGCGCTTTTCGAAGGATACCCTCATAGTTTTTGAAGTAAGCTCTTTCGAGGGAAAGCCAATGAAAAAACCAACCGAGGGTGTTTTGACACTGAAAGATTATGAATTCACAACCGCAAATACACTCATTGGCCAGCTGGAGGCCAGCAGCGAAAAACTGAGCCTTAAAGGTAATTTCCATTGTGCGGTAACTGTACCCCGCATTCAATAACCATCGCCACTACTGTGAATAGGAACTGCCAACGTTCGTTTCATCTCCCCTATCTCCTGTGGATTTCGACATTTTTGGGGCTGGCTACTTCCACTTTCGGACAAAGTCTGGAAACCAATGCTCTGAAATACGATACTTACCGCATGCGCTTGTTGCAGGGCTTTGTGCGCGTAGGGCCCCAACCGGGCGAAAGCCTCGTAGCGGGCATTCGCAACTACGGTTACACGGGTAGCCACGACATCGACTACGGTGACCAAACCATTTACCAAGGTTGGTACATTGGGGTTTTGGCCACAGAGTATGCGCGTTTGCGCAAGCAAGAGCAGCCCACTTCAACTACGCTCAGCGAGTTGTACTATGCGCTGCAAGCGGTAAACCGGCTAGATTTGGCCGGAGAACAATTGATTCAGGCCTGGGACGCTAAAGCCGAACTCAACGGCTATCTGGTGCGGGAAGATGTACCGGTTGCTTTTTTTGAAAATCCATCGGTGCAAGGGTCGGCCCATCCCCACTTTGGCTGGCCGGAGGTAAAAAAGGTTAGAGCTATTGCGCAACACCCAGCGGAAGCCGAAAGGCGACTCAACAATGAAATGAGCCAAGATCAGGTGTATCATTTGCTCATTGGCCTGGCCCTGACCCGTCGGTTTTTGCCGGATTCTATGGTGAATATTTCTCTTTTGGATGGGCAAACGGAAGGGGTCAATCTGCAAAAAACAGCTCAAGAAATTGCCTTGCGCATTGGAATGCGATTGCGCGAAAACCGCTGGATCATCCGCAATCCGATTGGTAAAAAAGTGAAGCGCGGTCCCAATTGCAAACCGTATTCCTACGCCCTGGCCGAAGCGGTGGAGTATATCACTGATCAATCGGTACAGAATGGTTTTAGCCGCGTCAGCAAACTGGTATGGCAGTCGTTGCGCAATGTAGGTTCGGCGGCTTTTGCCAACAAAGACAACCGGCACATGGCCCTGGCGGTAGGGGCAGTAGGCGATGCATGGCGGGCCAAAAAAGAAACGCCCCGCAACCAAAAAAAGGCAGGTCTGGTCATTGCCCGGCTTTCTAAAGCCGAAGGTTGGCAGGGCTTCTACCCTTTACTTTGGGCGGTAATACACGACCGTGAACTGCCCGATGTGCTTTCGGTAACGGAAGAAAACCTGGACAATGCTCCGGTAAACGGTCCGTACTGGTACAGTCCGGATCAACAAAGTGGCAAAGGCTGGGGCTGTTCACACCGCTATTATCATCACTTAGAAGATCAAATGGGGTTGCGGCCCAACGGTGACTTTTATGCCTTTTCGGGCTATTATTCGGGAGTAGACTACCTGTTGCTTTACAACCTCTGGTGGCTGCAAACGCAGCGATAAATCGATATCAACACATTTTGGGAGATAAAACCAAAAAAGCGACTGCTCCGAAGAGCAGCCGCTTCCCTTTTAAGGTTACCGCTTGCAGTAATCTTCCTACAACTGACAAACAGTAGGGGCTAATAGGTCCTTGCTAATGAAGAGACAAATGCATCTTGGGGCAGATAGCACTCCTCGAAAAAAACGGACAGTTTCTTCAGCGTTTTTTGCGCTTTTTCACACCGTGAAAAGGACCGTGCGTTGGGTGTTTTAAAGTGACAAAGAGCGTTTGTTTTGAACACTGTAAAACAACAAAATCAAGTAAGGTGGATCAATCCGGTTAATGTAGATTTTAACCGGTAGTGTTTCTACCTATAAATAGGTAGATGATTAGAAATAAAGCGGTAGGAGCCTATTCAGGGGTTCCCATAAGGCCGTTTTCGAGTGCAAAGCGCACCAGCTCGGTATTCTTTCGAACGCCGATTTTGGTCTTCAGATTTTTGGCATGGGTATCGACCGTGCCTTTGCTTATGCTGAGCATTTCGCCAATCTCTTGAGAAGATTTTCCCTCCACAATCAAGCGAAGCACGTCAGTTTCGCGCGGGGTCAGGATGATGCCTTCTTGTTCGGGGGCTTTGTTTTCTTCCTGGATGGCTTGCACCAACAGGTTGGTTACTTCAGAAGAAAGGTAGCGGGCTCCGGTGGCTACGGTTTTCACCGCTTCGATCAGGTCGCTTTGCCGCATGTCTTTTACCAGGTAGCCGCTGATGCCATTGCGAATGAGTTGGTTGATCTGTGCACCATCCCGAAACATGGAAATGACCAACACCTTGAGGTGAGGGTTTTCACTTTTCAAGGTCATCAAAGTTTGCAGCAGGTCGGTTTGGGGCATGTTGAGATCAAGGGTCACCACATCGGCTTCTATTCCGTTTCGGAAGTGGGTGAGCAATTGGTCTCCGTTGGAGGCCGTGCCGACTACCCGAATTCCTGGATCAGATTCCAAAATTGCTTTCACTCCATCCACAAACAGGGAGTGATCGTCAGTGATAAATACCCGGATCATCTTTGAGACTACTTTTGAAAAATACGGGATTTTACTTAATAAAACCCCACTTATGCTAAACCGGTTGCACCGGCAGGTCGATCACAATAGTCGTGCCTCTTCCTGGTGTACTGTCCAGCTGCAAAGTGCCGTTCAACGACTCTACCCGCAACTGAATGTTTTTCAAGCCATTTCCTGAAAACCGACCGTTTACCTGTGCGTTTTGTGGATCAAAACCTACTCCATCGTCCTCAATTACTACATTCAGGTTGCCTTCTGACACCAGCAACTGCGTGGTAACCTGGTTGGCCTTGGCGTGCTTGATGGTGTTGTTCATCACTTCCTGAATGATGCGGAACAGGTTCTTTTCCACCTCAAAGCCTAAACGTTGATAGAGGTCAAAATGATACAAGTCTATTTTGAGGCCCAGCTCACGGTATACCTGAAACAGGTTTTTTAGGGCGGGCAACAGTCCTAACTCCTGCAGGTCGCGGGCTTCCATTTCCCAAACGATTTGCCCCACTTCTTTCACCGCCTGATCGATCAAGGCACGGGCGCGTTCGTATTCGCGCTGCTGTGCTTCGGTTTGCCCTGACTTTGCTTCCTGAGACGAGAATTGTAGCTTGATAAGGGACAACAAACTCCCGAGGCGGTCGTGGAGGTCTACTGCAATGCGTTTGCGTTCGGCTTCTTGCCCAGCCACCAGACCGGTAGCGGTAGCTTGTTCGGTGCTTTCGGTGAGTTCTACCTTTTGGCGCTGTCGTAACCACCGCACGAAAAAGCCTCCTCCAATCAGTAAGAGTACAGTACCCAAGGTGAGGGCTAAAATGATCCAATTGCGCTTTTGTTTGCCGGCTTTTTCTTTTTGGACAATGGCTTTTTGCGCCTCTGCCTCTTTTTTGATTTGTTCTTGTTCGAGTTCTTTTTCAAAAAAGGCGATGTCAATCACCTCTTCTTTTGACCGATTCAGAGAATCTCTGATCTTATGCCATCTTCGAGTATAGTTTAAAGCTTTTTCCGGATCATTTAGCTTCATTGCAATTGTCGCTAAATCCTCTAAACAAAAACTTTCAAGTCTCGCCTCAGAGGACTCTTCGGCAAATTTTAAAGCTACTTGAATACTTTGTTCAGCCTCGCGTAAATCACCTAACAAAATTTGGGCAGCCCCTTTCGAGTGTAACGCATTGTATTTTTTTATTCGGTTACCTCTCTTCTCAAACAACAAGTAGCTTTTATCTAAGAATTCGATTGCTTGATTAGGATCTTTAGTTTCTAAAAACACCAACCCCTTATTATATAAAATGTCAGCTGTTTGGCTTGAGTCTTTCATCTGATTATCCAACTCAAGACATGTGTTATAATGCCTTATAGCTTCTTTAAAATCTCTTAACCTTAATGCCACATTTCCTAAGTTGTAATGAAGCAAGGATAAAGAACTATTAGAGCCATGTATTTTCTGAATTTCTAAGCATTTATCGTAGTAGGTACGAGCCATTTTATCAAAACCTAAGGTGTAGTAAAACGAACCTATGTTATTGTAAGAACGGATTAAACCATTTGAATCTTGAACTGCGATTCTAATCTTAATCGTTCTGTGATATGCTTTTAATGCGTCTTTATAGTTTCCTATTTGTCTAAAAAGACCACCTAAGCTATTGGAGAACTTCGCAACCTGAATTGAATCATTTAGGTTCTCAGCGATTAGTAAAGCTTTCTTAGTAGAGTCAATGGCTGCATGAAACTTACCTTGTCTTCTTAAAACAATTCCAATGTTGTTATAAGCGCCAGCTACCTCAATTGGTCGATCAATTCTTTTACGTATTTCAAGTGCCTTCTGGTAAGATATAAGTGCAGATTCATAGTCTCCAGAAATTTTATAGAGCACACCAATACGGGTTAAAGCTGAAGCTTCACCCGCTAAGTATCCAGATTTTTGAGATAGAGATAGGGCTGAATTTGCCCACGAAACTGATGAGTCTCGATCTTTATACCGAAACTCCCATGCCAAGCTATTTAATAATTCGACAATGGATGAATCACAAGTTGGGCAGTTTTTCCTATACCATGATAGCTCCACTTTTAAGCTATCAGAATATTGCTCTGCCAACGCAACACTTAGTTGCGCTAGCAGAGCAATGAATATTGAAAAGATTATTTTCCCCAACTTTTCTGATTTGTTCTATTGGGAAATTAATAATAAAATGGAGTTAATCTCCACCTCCTAATGAGTCTTCATCGGCATCACCAGCGCTTGCTCCTTTAGCACCAATAGTCGCCATTGAGCCGTTTTCTTCCACACGAACCATTACCGATCCATCAGGACCGTTAAAGCTCAATGGGCCGAGGTCGGCGTGGATAAACAAAGGTGCAAGGGTGCTCGACCCAATGCTTCCGCGTCTTTCTACACGGAAAATCACCAAGGGATCACCATTGGCATCCGCTGCAATTTCTGGGGCTTCATCGTAATTATAAGTAAAATATTCACCTTGAAACATAACGGTAAGGTCTACCGAGTAGTGGTAGCTTCCGTCGGCTTGTTGGTGTTTGGTCAACACTACGCTGGGGGTGTGTAATTTCATGTTGGTTGAGGTATTTAGTTAAAAAAATTGCATCGCTAATCGGCGAATAAACGCCATTTCTTTGAAAAGATCACTTCTTCGAGGTGGTGATCGGCATAATCTCCCAACACAAAGTGCTGGGCTTTTTGGTCGAAGCTCATTTTGGGGTGCCGCTTCAACTCCTGAAAGAAATCAGGATAAGAGCCTTGAAAACTACCCTTGTCCCACACATCCAAAATGATGCGCGAAAACAATGTGAGGTCCTGGCTTATTTTGGCTTCCTGGTTTTCTTTGCAAGCGGTAATGTGCCGCACGGTAGCCTTAATCGGAAACCCTTCCATCACAATAGGATTGTGGCCTGCATACCGGGCCGTCAATTCTGAGGTGGGTTCATCTCCACAACAAGAATCAGAAAACACCAGCACCCGCACGCCGGGCCGAAACCGCGACCACCAGTAATAGAGTTGCCGGTCGGTGAGCAAGTTGTCGTACAAGCACCAGGCTTCGTGCAAGCCGTCCACTTCGGTGCGCACCTCTTGGGGGTGTTGCACGCCATGCCCTGAGAAAGAGAGGTACAAAAGGTCTCCGGCTTCCAGGGTTTTGGCGGCATGCAGCAGTTCACTTTCCAGGGCAGCAACCGTTACCTCATGCGTCAACACCTTGATGGTATCGAATTGATGGTGCATGGCGATATCGCCAAAGGCGCGTGCACTGTTGGCACATACGTACAAGGGGCTGAGCCAGCCCCCATCTAATTTTTTCTTCCAGCGAGGATAGTTCTCCCGGTAGGCATCACGGTCGATGTAATCTACACCGACGTGAAGGGCGATTCCACGTGACATTGTTGGGGCTTTTAATCTTATGACAAATTTGCGATGAAAGTCGGAATTCGACAATCCGGCAAATAATGATCTTTTGAGTCGGCAATCTACCTATTTATAGGGAGGCGGTTCAATGCTGGTCCCACCGCTGCCGCATCTCGGCCAATTGTGAGGTGAGCCAGGAAGCCATTTGGTTGCGCAGCTTTTCGCCTTCGGTTCCGGTGAGTTCTTCCCCAAAGCGCACCGCTACTTCAATGCGGGCTTTCCCAAAATTTTTCCAGTAATGGCCAAAAAAAGACTGCTTGCCCACCCATGCCATACCTGGGTCTCGAAATTCGATGGCCACCGGATGAATGGGAATGTTGCCTTGGGCTACGGTATGAAACATGCCCGGCTTGAGCTCCCGAATATCGGGTCCCCGGTGGGTACCGCCTTCCGGAAAGATGATGACCGACTCGCCTTTTTGGAGGCGGTCATCCAACTGCTCCCGGGTTTTTCGGCGGCTGTCCGGGTCGGAACGGTCTACAAATACGGTGTCCAAGGCTTGAGCTCCCCAGCCAATCGAAGGCCACTTTTTCACCGCTGCCATCGACACAAACACAATCGGAAAGCGGGTAGGAATCACCAGCACATCGGCATAGGAACGGTGGTTGGGCATCACTATGCCCGGGCGTTGAGGCGTGGGGCCTTCCACAGTAATTTGCAGGTTGATGGTCCACAACACCAGCCTGCGCCACACCCTGAACAGACCAAAGATGACGGGGTGCGGCACCTGAAAAATTTGCAGCAATCCGGCCAGCAACACCAGAATAAAGGTGAGCACCAAAACGATGGTGGTGCGGAGGAATGCCCGGACGTGGCGTAAAAGAAAAGTAAAGGGGTTCACAGTAGTGTAAAGGTACGGATAGCTGTTGCAAGTCCCTTAGTTGGCCTACCAACCCAAGGTCTGTTGCCTGAGCAGGAGCCGTGTTGCCATGCTGCTCGGCCGGTGTTGCCAAAGGGCAGGCAGCCAAAAGGCAACACCTGCGTTGCCCGGCTGTGTATGTTGCCTAACCGAAAGCGTTGCCCGGCTGAAAGCGTTGCCAAGCGGATACTGTTGCCCAACTGAAAGTGTTGCCAGGGACCAGGTGTTGCCCCACTGCGAGAGGTGGATCACTTTAAAAATAAGGGAAAGGTTTACGTTGCTCTATTCCACCTACCGGTATGCACCCGGCCATCGTGGAAAAAAGGTTGCGCGACCCTGGACCACCTGCTAATCGAATGAAATAGGCAGAGGCTCAGCTTTGGGTAAAGCGATCCTGCTATCGAAATGGGCCCCATACTGTTGAGGGTGTTGCCCGGCAATTCGTGTTGCCCAACCAACGGTGTTGCCAAGCGGATGCTGTTGCCAGCCAGGAGGCGTTGCCTAACGGATACTGTTGCCCAAGTGACTGCGTTGCCAAACGTCTACCGTTGCCTAAGTGACCGTGTTGCCAAACGCAAAGCGTTGCCTTGGCTCCATGACGCTGTTGCCAAAGCCCCATCGGAAAAGGCAACAGGCCAACTTCTTCCAGGCAATGCTGGTGGCATCGACCTACTGCTTTTAGATGCTGCCTGAGGCAACAGACTACTTGATCGCCTGTCGGCTTGCAAGGCCACGGTGAAGGTACAAGCGAGGAATAAAAATAGTGTGCAGGCGCTCCGCTATTCTTGCACAAAGCAGTGCCCTAACGGCTACCGCTTGCTCATTTTCCCAAGCTTCTTCGTAATTTTAATCTTCTGATGATATTTCGGTTGCCTCTTCTTCTGCTCGATGATGTAAGGCGTAACAACTGGCCAGCACACACTTTACAAAAGGGAATTATTTAGTCATGATGCGGTTTCTTACATTGGTTGTGCTTCTGATGCTTGTGGTTCACGCAAGTGGACAGGACACCGCCTTCTTCCCTTCATTTAGTCCTTATGCTCCTCATCCCATTTTGAATTATGGAGACGGGCTGTCGGGTTCTCCCTGGAACGATCCCACCGTTTTAAAGGAGGGCAATCAGTACTATATGTATACCTCCGGCGTGATGGGCGGCATTAACCACCCGAATGATGATGTGAGCATTTACCGGTGGGTTTCTTCCGACGGCTATTCCTGGTCATTGAACCCTGCTACACCCGTGCTGCAACCGGCTGCGGGTTCTTACTTCAGTGGCGGAGTAGAAACGCCTTCGGTCGTTTTTTATAAGGGGGAATACCACATGTATAATACTGTTTATGTAAATAACTCTCCGTTGGATTTCAGGATTTCACACGCTACTTCTCCGGACGGCATCAATTGGCAAATGGATGCCAACTTCATCCTGGCGCCTACGCCGGGGATTGCCTGGATGAGCACGATTACGGCGGAACCGGGAGCCCTGGTAAAGGAGGATACTTTGTACCTCTTTTTCGCGGCTGGTGATCCCGCAGGATTTCTCAACATTGGTTTGGTGCGCAGTGTAGACG
>ERZ1740068.729-NODE-729-length-13485-cov-10.020402_pt1 | contig 13485 bp, 10 predicted proteins | sample MGYA00581735_ERZ1740068 | MGnify/ENA primary metagenome ERZ1740068 (study PRJEB43018, sample SAMN04849740) | marine metagenome | isolation source: floating plastic debris | place: Pacific Ocean | collected 2008-08-30 | study: EMG produced TPA metagenomics... | reverse complement strand
GGGTAAAACCACCTGTTGAAGTAAAGACAAATATTCACTGTTATGAGTAAAAAAGAGAAAAATCAGCAGCAGAAAGAACCGCGTAAATCTCCCAGGAAAATTATCAGAATTGTCTGGATTTTATTTTTCTTTATGGTGATCTCACCACCGTTACTGATCTATATGGTGGAGAAGGATGCGCTGGGCCTTTTTGGCGGACTTCCAGGCCTTGAAAGGCTGGAAAGACCTGATCCCAATCTTTCTTCAGAATTGATTGCAGCTGACGGTTCTATCCTCGGCAAATACTACCGAACTAACAGAAGTAACGTTACCTACGATGAACTCAGCCCTGAGCTCATCAATACATTGCTCGTCACAGAAGATATCCGATTCAGAGACCACCCGGGGATAGATTTAAGAGGAATTGTAAGGGCTGCGAAAGGTTTGCTGACTGGCTTCAATCAGGGTGGAGGCAGTACCATTACCATGCAGTTGGCACAGAACCTTTATCGCACGGAGTCGTCCAATAAAGGGTCACTTTACTCCATCCGCAAGCTGGGTTCTGTGATCACGAAGATCAAGGAGTACATCATCTCTGTGAAGCTCGAACGCAACTATACCAAAGAAGAAATCATGGCCATGTATCTCAATACCATTCCTTATGGTCAAAATGCCTTTGGGATCAAGGTTGCCGCAAAGACTTATTTCAACAAACTCCCCAGTCAACTCGATTACAAAGAGTCTGCCATTATTGTGGGATTGATCAACGGATCTACCAGATGGAATCCCATACAGAATCCTGACAATGCCATGCGTAAACGCACAGAAGTGCTTTACAACCTCCATAAATATGATTTAATTACCCGCGAAAGCTTTGATTCACTCAAAGTGAGCGACTTTGGATTGAATTTCAAAGTAGAAAGTCACAATACAGGTCCTGCTCCGTACTTCAGAGCTGTTGCCGGTAATTTCCTCAAGCGATGGGCCAAAGAAAGAGGCTATGACATCTATAAAGATGGATTGAAAATCTACACAACGATTGATCCGCGTATGCAGAAATATGCTGAAGAGGCTGTTACGGAACACATGGCTGAAGTTCAGAAAAAATTTGATGAAGTATGGGACGGAGAAGAACCATGGAGAGATGATGACGGGGAATTAATCGAAAACTTTTTACAGAGAGAAATCAGACGAGGGGAATACTACCGGGTCCTGCGATTAAAGTTTGACAACAACAAAGACTCCATTGAAAAGTACCTGCAGATCAAGCGACCGATGAAAGTCTTTAGCTGGGAGGGTGAAGTAGACACTGTGTTTAACCATTACGATTCGCTCAGTTATTACAAGAGATTCCTACAGACAGGATTCATGGCGATGGACCCGGGCTCAGGCCATATCAAGGCATGGGTAGGTGGTATCAATCACAAGTTTTTCCAATTTGATCACGTAAAGCAAGGTAAAAGACAACCTGGCTCCACTTTTAAGCCTATCGTCTATACGGCAGCAATCGAAAATCTGGCTTACTCTCCTTGTTTACAATTCCAGGACATACAAGTCACTTTTGAACTTCCTGGTCAGCAACCCCCTTCATGGTCACCTGATAATGCCAATGGTAAGTTTACAGAAGAGTTCATGACCATCAGACAGGGTCTTGCCAAGTCAGTAAATAGTATCACCGCACACATCATGAAAAGTGTAGGGCCTCGTAATGTTGTGAAATATGCGCATAGATTGGGCATTGAAAGTCATCTGGATGCAGTACCTACACTATGCCTTGGCGCTGGTGGAGAAGTATCACTTTACGAAATGGTAGGAGCGTACTCTACTTTTGGCAATAAAGGCAAACATACCAAACCGATCTTCATCAGCAGAATAGAAGATAAGCACGGTAACCTGATTGAAAATTTCACGCCGGAAGTTACCGAAGCCATCACCGAAGAAACTGCTGAGACCATGATGTACATGCTGCGAGGTGCTACAGAAGAAGCCGGTGGCTCAGGATTCCGCATTGACAACAGACTGAAGGAAAGCTTACTGATAGGTGCTAAAACGGGAACTACCGACAACGCATCTGACGGATGGTTTATGGGAATTACCAAAGACCTGACTGCTGGTGCCTGGGTAGGAGGAGACAATAATACGATTCATTTCAAAAGTTGGTATGATGGGCAGGGAGGAAGAACTGCAATGCCTATCTGGAATAAATTCATGCTCAAAGTATACGGTGATTCAGACATCGGATTCACGCCCAATGATTTCACCCAGGACGACTCGAGGTGGGATTGCTCCAAATATGGGAATGTGCCGTTTAATGAATCAGATTCTACTCAACAAACAGTAGATGAGATGATGATAGAGTGATCGACAATTGAGAGAGTGAATGGATGATGCCAAGAAGTTTAAGCCTGATGAGATAAGCAAGCTTCCCAATCAGCCGGGAATCTATAAGTATTTCAATACCGAGGGCACTATCATATACATCGGAAAAGCCAAGGACCTGCGCAAGCGGGTCTCCAGCTACTTCACAAAGGCGGCGGGTGTCAGCAGAAAAACACTGAAGCTGGTCTCTGAAGTGGCGATGCTGGAAGTGGTCATTGTCAACTCGGAGTTTGATGCACTGTTGCTGGAAAACAGCCTGATCAAAGAATACCAACCCAAGTATAACATCCTGCTGAAGGACGACAAGAGCTTCCCAAGTATCCTGATTACAAAGGACAGGTTTCCCAAAATCTATTCAACAAGAAGGATAGAGAAGTCCAAGGGAGAGTACTTTGGACCCTATACCAGTGTCAAGGCCATGAACAACGTGCTGGACCTGATCAGGAAACTCTATAAGATCAGAACCTGTAACCTGCACTTATCCAAAAAGAACATCACTGAGAACAAGTTTAAGGTCTGCCTGGAATATCACCTCGGCAACTGTCTGGGGCCTTGTGAGGGCAAACAAACAGAAGCCAATTACCTGGAAGAGATAGAACAATCACGCAATATTTTAAAAGGCAATATCCAGGTGGTCAAAACGTACTTCCTCGACAAGATGAAAGACGCAGCTACAGCTATGGAGTTTGAAGTAGCCCAGGAATTCAAAGAAAAGTTAGACCTGCTGGAGAAGTTCCAAAGTAAATCGCTGATCGTCAATCAGAAAGTGACAGACATTGATGTTTTCAGTATCTCTACTGACGAGGATACAGCCTTTGTCAACTATATGAGAATTCAACATGGCGCCATCAACTTGTCAGAAACTGTTGAAATAAAGAAGAAACTGGATGAGAGCAAAGAGGAACTACTCATACATGCCATCATCAACCTCAAAGAAAAATTCAACAGTCCCAATACAGAAATTCTCTGCAACATCGCGTTGCCCTCATGGGATGAGCGTACCAAAGTCTATCAACCTAAGATTGGAGATAAAAAGAAGCTGGTTGACCTGTCTATGAAGAACCTGCTCTTCTACAAGAAAGATAAAATCTCAAAAGCTGCTCCCAGGGAAACCAATCAGGAGCGTATACTGAAGCAACTCAAAGAGGACCTGCGTCTCACACATATCCCCTATCACATCGAGTGCTTTGACAACTCCAACATCCAGGGGACCAATCCGGTCGCTTCCATGGTATGCTTCAAAAATGCCAAGCCGTCCAAAAAAGACTATAGACATTTTAAAATTAAAACCGTAGTAGGCCCAGATGATTTCGGTTCCATGCGGGAGATCGTTTTCCGGCGCTATGGCAGACTGCAACGGGAAGGCAGCCCCTACCCTCAACTAATCCTCATTGATGGAGGAAAGGGCCAGTTAAGCGCAGCAGTGGAATCACTGAAGGAGCTCAACCTCTACGGCGAAATACCCATCATCGGCATTGCTAAAAAACTAGAGGAAATATACTTCCCGGGAGATCAGATACCGCTGCACCTCAGCAAGAAATCTGAATCACTCAAGTTGCTACAGCATCTTCGCGACGAAGCTCACCGATTTGCCATCACCTTTCACAGAGATCTCCGGAGTAAAGGGTCTCTGGTCTCAGAGCTCGACAGTATCAAGGGAATTGGCAAAGTATCTAAAGAAAAGCTACTACAACGCTTCAAGACCATTTCTAATATCCGCAAAGCATCTATCACTGACCTGGCAGCAGAAATTGGACTGGCGAAGGCTAAGGATTTAAAAGCGCAGTTAGCAGCAGAATGAATAGGACCTGCCGAAAACACTAGATGACTGTTTGCCTTTAAAACAGTGACAAGTATATTTTGAACAGGGTATTTTATTTAGCAGGCACACAATCAAAAAAGGAACTGCGAGCAGTTCCTTTTTCAGTATATCTTATATAGAGTGAGTGTTTAGTACTCCCACAGTTGATTCTCAAAGTCTACCAGCTCGTGCTCAAGCTTCTGAGCAGCGATGATACCTTTCTTGCCTTGACCGTAAATCTCTCTGATACTTCGATCATTGTCATTGGATATTTTCACAATAGGAGCGGAAAATAACCTAAGTGTGAAAGCATCGGCGAAGTTTCTGTGCTGCGCCTGATTCTGATTGTTGTACCAAATTGATCTTTCCGGCATCACCTCTCTGAAAAGCTTCTCCAACTCAGAAAACTTAAATGAAGCAATCTGTTTGTTGAAACCTCCATAGTTGTATGGGCTTGTTGCAGGCAAATACAAGGTAATGGCTTCTATGTCGAAATACATTCTTGATCTTAATCGATCAAAAAATAACTTCTCTTTCAACTCCAGGACATCGAATTCTATTGGTGGGATCCACTGAGGTCCGTCAGCAGAAGCTCCATTTTCGTCATCACCTCCTTGTTGATCGAAGATGTCATCGTCACCGCCGTCGTCACCGCCGCTTGGGTCATCGTTTTCATCTTCTTCAATCTGGATTCTTTCTTCGAAATCCTGCATTGAAAGTCTTGTCAGGCAAGAATCGTTCTCATAAGGGAAAATCAATCCTTTTCTGGCTGCTTCGATGATGACATCCGTAATTTCACCATTTGTGGAGAAGAAAGGCTTGTTTTGTCTTTCCTTCAGATCCATCCTTCTCCAGATAGTCTTTTTAAATAATACCTGAGACTCTACTACTTTCGGTTTGATTGCTGGTGCCGTTTCAGGAACCTGAGCAAATGCACTTACCGATAGTATCGTTAAGAATGTGCCAAGTATTAATGCATAACTTAATTTTTTCATACCTGTTGACATTTATTAATTCAGTGGTATAGTAATGAACCTGCTACTTTGAGGTATATTATTGAAAACTTCCAATTTATCCCTGAAATTAGCTCTTTTTACTTCTTTCACTTCAATTACAAGGTTATCTCCTTTTCGGGCTTGCGCTGTCAAAGCTGCAAGATTCACCTTATAATTTTTAAATTTCATACTCTTGATACCGTTACCAGCTCTTACAAGGGTAATTTCTCCTGCTGTAACACGGAACCTTGCATCCTTTGGTAAGAATTTCTGGAAACTCTCATCGGCAGTCGCTTTGATTTCGATACGAGGTGTTTTATGAGGAATACCTTTCTTAGGGTTGATTGCTCTATTTCTAAAGAAAGCGTCAATAGTTGGTGCAGGAATCCGACGTACCGGGAAGGCTTCAGAACCTACGAGGTCACCACCATTCAGTACATTCAAAGTCATCTTTCCCGAAGTAGGAACCAATGTTACTTTACCTGTAGCTGAACCTTTGATCGCCTGACCACCTTTGGCAGTAAAGCTAGGGTTGTAAGCATTACCCAAGGCAGGTACCTGTACATCCAGGTTATTACCACAACCCAGGTACAATGCCTGAACAGCATCTGAACGAATTTGGATTACAGGCTTCACAACATAATAATTAATATCCTGCTCAAAAGTCTGATCTGCTCCTCCTTTATTTTTCACCGTAATCGATGCTTTGAATGATCTCTTCGCGATACCATCAGGGCCATATCCACCGCCACCGGCGCTAGCTGTGAAAGAAACTTTCCCTCTTCCACCAGCTACTTGCAGCGGCTGACCATCTTTAGTCATTACAGGCTCAACCGCACTAGAGGTAGATGCTGCGATAAACATTTCTGCCTCGTATTTTGCACCTGCCGCTACATATTGAGAAACTGGTAACACCATAGGGACGATTTCACTGATTTCAACCTCACTGGCACCCACTTGGTCTTTAAGAAAATCTAAAGCAAAAGTTTCATACTGTAATACTTTGGACTGAAACTCCGATACAGTGGCCAATGCAGCTGGCGTCGGTGAACTTTCAAAAGCTAGTTGTACAAACTTTTTACCTTCCTGATTCGGATCATGTTTATAAATTTCACTGTCCTCCGCATCTTCAGTAATCTGCTGATAAAAAGCTAAATCTGCTGTTGTGCCACCTGCACTTTTAACCAGATTTCTTACGTAAGTCACGTATCCATCTAGTGTCTCCTCAAGTTTGGCTCCATTTCCTTCGCCGCCTTCTTCTACTGGAAACATATAGTGACCAACCTTATCAATGTCTGTCTTTCCTTTCATAAAAGCCAGTTCACCTTCGTGTTGTTCGTCTGTATATCTTCCCGTAATGTCTATAAATTCCTCCTTCAAATCTTCCAGATATCCATTTACCTGACCTACTTTGTCACGTAATTGGTTGGCCAAACCAAGCATTGCAAGGTCTGTTGAGTCTTGCGTATCGGTTGCCTTCTCTGAAATACTCTTGATAGAATTCAAATTTCTGTTTTGAATACCCTTGTTGGCTTGCACCAAACTCTCATTGATAAACAAGAACTTATCGATGACCGTGGTACTGACATTCAGTGCTAACAGAGCTGTAAGCACCAAATACATCATACCGATCATTTTCTGACGTGGGGTTTCTTTTCCTCCTGCCATATTTTAATTTCGTTTAATTAGATTAAGTGATCAATTAAGATCCTTTCATAGCAGTCAGCATGTTACCATATACCTTGTTCAGGTTACTGATATTGGTAGTTAATGCTTTCATTTCTCCCTCAAACTGTTTTGCTTCTTTTGAAGCGTTTGAGACAGCTTCCATTGCTCCAGTCACATTTGAATAGAATTTATTCATTGCTTTCAAATGACTACTTGCGTCATTCAATTCTAATTCATATACTTTATTGAGAGCATCTAATTTCGTAGTCACTTTCTGAATCTGAGACTGATATGCCTGTGCATCCTTAGAAGCATTGGCCATGTCAGACATCGCATTCACAGTAGTACTGTATGACTTATTCATGTCTGCAAGTGACTTCGATGCAGTTTTTACGTTAGTAGCGTATTCGCTCGTGGCCACTGATGCATCACTCAGGTTAGACATTTTCTTCGCTGTGTCAGCAAGATTTTTCATTCCCTTACCCAGACTATCGAACAATTCAGGACCCATTTTCGCACTTTCCAGCGCTTTGTCCATCATTTTGGTTGCTGAAGCACCACCGCTTGAAACTGCTTTCTTCGCAGATGCCGGAGGTCCTGCATAGTCATCAGCCAATTCAGGATATACTTTTGCCCAATCTGGCTCTTTTGACTTAGGTTCGAATGCACTCAGGAAGAAAATAATTGCCTCAGTCACAAGACCTACAGTCAGCATTTCATTTGCTCCGGGTAAGTGTCGTATTTTAAATAAAGCTCCTACAATCACAATGGCAGCACCAATACCATATATCTTAGGCATGATTGTTCCAAATAGAAGCTCGCCCATTCCGCCTTTTTTACTCATTTTATTTCAGAATTTTTAGGTTAGTAAAAATTAATCTAGTATCTAATTCATTAAAATTCATATCCTGAAGATCTTCCAAGATATGTCATAGCACATCTAAAGCCAACTGAGGCTCTGGCAGTGTCCTTAAATTCATAAGTCTTAGTACCAGTTTGTAGAAAAAAGGCTATGTCTTTCCAAGATCCTCCTCTAATTACCTTTCTGGGCTCGTTCTCATCAAAGTAAGTAGGGTTCAAGTCCCACACCAAAGGTACAGAAGAAGGATTGTAAGCATCTTCAGTCCACTCGGCTACATTACCAGCCATATCGAACAGACCATAGTCGTTTGAGAAATAAGTCGCAACAGGAGAAGTATAAGCATAACCATCATCAAAATAATTACCTCTGCCTGGTTTGAAGTTAGCCAACAAACAACCTTTTAAATTTCTAATGTAAGGATTACCCCAAGGATACGTCGCCATGTCACGGCCACCTCTTGCTGCATACTCCCACTCTGCTTCAGAAGGAAGTCTGAAGTTAGGCATTGGAAATTCTCCTCTTTCAGCGCGTGCATTGTTAAGATGCTCAGTTCTCCAATTACAGAAGTACTTTGCAGCTTCCCAATCAACACCTACTACAGGATAATCGTCAAATGCCGGGTGAGACCAATAATAGACCATGAGCGGATCGCCCATGTGGTGGGTGTAATCGTCAACCCAAACTGTTGTGTCGGGGATCAGATCTTCAATTGCAAATCCAGAAGGAAGATCAACCTCCGATCCTTCTGTCAATTCGAGTACAAACTGACGATATTCGTTGTTTGTAATCTCTGTTTCGTCCATGAAAAAGGCTCCGATTGTGATCTGCTTGTTGAAATTAATCTGCGTTGCAGCAACATCTTCATCAGCCTGTCCCATGTGGAATGTACCAGCCGGAATGGCTGCCATACCGTAGGGCCTGGTCATCTCCCAACCTTCCCGGCCGGGAACTCCTACCAGTTCGCCACCATCATCATAACCTCCACCGAAAAGCCCGCAGCTCTGCATTGCTACGGCTAAAATCAACAAGAGGTAAGATGCATTTTTAATAACACTCATTTTAATCATAACACCTTGTTTAAAAAAAGATATACCTAATTGATTAACCGTTATAAGAAAACTTTATTGTTTAAGGCAAATAAAATTAAGCTCTTAAAACTAACAGTTACAACTATTAAATCCGAATTTCTTACAATAATATGAAAAAAAGACGGGTTTCGATTGTACTTTAAGTTGATTTTATTGTTTTTCAACCAATTTTTTCGACTAGTGTATGAATCTCGGAGTATAAACAGGCTTCTTGCCTCCGAGGATGATGTTTGGCAGGTTGAAACGTACAAATAATTCGTGAGAGGTCGCTTGCTTTGCTTCCTGATTCTGCAGGACATATTCGAAAGAGTATCCAAGCTTCAAAGCGTTGTCTTTCAGCAGATTATAGCCCAGCAAGATATTGGCAGACTCTTCAAGTCTGTAAGTGATGCCACCCCACATTTTGTCTTTGAAGTAAGCGAGGGCACCAAAATCGATGGTGTAAGTATTGAGATCTGTTCTAAGGATCACCGATGGGATAATGTCGATGTCTTTGGTGAGTTCATACTCGATACCGCCCGACAATGCATAGCTCCTTTCAATCACGTTCTGACCCTCCGCGCCAAAGCTAAAATCAGGGGCCAGCAGGTTGTTAAATCCAATCCCTACATAGTAGCCGTTACGGTGTGTAAACAGCACCCCTGCATCCAGGTTGGGCTGTAGCTCAGATTGCCCATTATCAGGGATGGCAGGATCGTCCGGATTGACCGGTATCAGGTTCCCGTCGATGGATTGCGACATCACACCAGGCATCAATCCAAAACTAAGTGTTCCGGTACGAAGCTGATGGTTGTAACCGATGCCCACTTTTGCCTCAAATCTCCTGAACGGCCCCTGGCTATCATTGACGATATTCAAAGCCGCTCCACTGATCTTCTTATCTATGAAAGGGATGGCAAAGGTGAGATGTTGTGTGGTAGGCGCTTCTCCCTGAGGATACCCCAACCACTGACTTCTGTGCTGCAACGTGACATAACCAGATTGCTCTGCACCGATCCATCCAGCGTTGTATTGCAATGGATTGAGAGCAAAGTGCGAGAAAAATGGATCCTGTTGCGCATAACCTAAGGTGGACACGCTCAGCAGGCACAGGAGCACTAGAAGTCTATTGATCATCGTTGGAAGTTTATGATTTCAGTTTAATGCAATCTAAAGTATATTTATATAGATATACAGAAAAACACCAAAAACCCCTATTGTGTTCTCAAGCTTACGTCAGCCCGTTTGCTTTTTTGATGTAAAACTCCAAAGCTCCGGTCATTGAAGGTGCATTTGGTAGCGGTGCTTCAATGTCCAGAATCAAACCTGCCTCGCGGGTAGCTTTTGCTGTAGTAGGTCCAAAAGCCGCGATTCTGGTCTTATTTTGCTTGAAATCAGGGAAGTTTACAAATAACGAATTGATCCCCGAAGGACTGAAAAAAGCAATGATGTCATAATTAACATCTGCCAAATCAGACAAATCACTCGCTACTGTTTTATAAATGACCGCCTCAGAAAAATTGTATTGATTGTTCTTCAAAAAATTAGGGATGTCATCTTTTCTGATATTAGAGCAAGGAAAGATGAATTTCTCCTTCTTGTGCTTCTTCAACACATTGATCAAATCAATCGCCGTGCGCTCACCAGTAAAAATTTTTCTCTTCCTGATGACAATGTATTTCTGAAGGTAGTTGGCAGTCTGTTCTGATATGCAAAAATACTTCATATCAGTAGGGATCTCTACTTTACTCTCTTCAGCCAGCCTGAAAAAATGGTCAACTGCATTACGACTGGTAAAAATTACAGCCGTATGCGCAAGGATATCTACTTTCTGCTTACGAAATTCCTTGATATCGACTGGGTCTATTTGGATAAAAGGCCTGAAATCAACTTTGATACCGTATTTTTCAGCCAACGAAAAATAAGGAGATTTCTCGCTGGAAGGTCTTGGTTGTGATACTAAAATACTCGATACTTGCGTTAGCCTTTCTTTGTCTGTTACCAACAAATTATCACTCATTCCTCTTTCACTTTTTGTTAGTTTCTCAGATTTCCCAAAAGGAAGATCCATGGTACTATTTCTGAAACGCAAAGGTAGGAAAATAAATGTAGTTTTGTATGGGAATACAATTTATTTAATTTCCGGAATGTGGTGAAAATATAGACGACAAGCAATATTCCTCCCGTAATTATCTGCCACCAGTCGGCCAACCTCACCAGGAACAGATCAATCATCATGAATAGTAGATACAGGATTGAAATGACCAGCGTTACCCGCATGAAATCGTAATTCTGTATCAATAAATATCGACGGAAATTAAAAATACCAGCCAATACTTTGTAGACTGCAAAACGTACATAAAAAAACAGGTAGATCATCACCGAGTACAACAGCCACTGTAATACGTAGCTGATGAAGGATGATTGCTCCGTGAGAAAGGTCACCGCATCAAGATTGGTGACATAGTATACTCCAAAGAGACCCAACAGAAATGAGATGAAAAGGTAGTACGCCGTACTTTCCTGACTGAAGAATGAATAACTGTACAGCGGCCCTTCTGTAATCTGATATTGATAGAGCTGTTTTACTCCCAACGAGTAGGCAATCTGCGGAGAGGTTATCTTTCTGATGATACCACCAGTGAGTAGCATCAACACTATGGCCATCAGGAAAAAATCATAAGAGGCTGTACCAGGCCTGGGCTTCACTTGCACCGTGGACTCAAAGTGCTTTTTCACATCAATGACATTGGTCTTCAGCCCCTGAAGAGACGAAGGATGAAAGACCGTAAAAAAGGCAGAGTCCTGGTCATATACATTGGCAAGGCTATCCAGTGACAGCTGATACATCGCATCGTTGATCTCACTGGCCAGCAACCTGTTGTCCATGAACAGCGAACTCCCTTCGGGCGCTTCCAGCTGAAGTACTTTATTCGTATTTCTAAGACCCAGAAAAAAGCTTAATTGATCCTTCGGTTCACTTACGGGTACATAGGACTGATACGTTTCGCTGTAGGCATACCACTTCAATCCAGTTGTCTGGGCAGAGGCGTCCTGCAGCATCCAAAAGCTTAGCAGCAGCCAAAAAACAAAGACAAAGTGAGGTCTCATTGTATCACTATTGTGTTAGACTTTATCACGCTTGATTCATTAGAAGTAGGTTTTGGTATTGGAAGGTAATCCATGTAAAGTCCATTCATAATTACTAATTCATGATTATGCATGATGTCACTGTAGAGTTTAGTAAAACACTCAAATTATAGCACATATAACAACTATCGTAGTAATTTCTATAAATCAATTATAAATTTCATTAGCCCAACCAAAGTTGAAATACAAAAATCAATCATACCTGAAATATCTAACTACTTTTGTTGAAAAACTTTTTTGGCTGGTATTTACATTCATATTCCTTTTTGCAAGCAGGCGTGTCATTACTGCGACTTCCACTTCAGCACCAACATGCAGCTCAAAGATAAGATGCTCGACGCAATCAAGCAGGAAATTGAGTTGCAAGGGGATTACCTGCAAGGCGAGCGCATTGCCTCCGTTTACTTTGGAGGTGGTACACCATCTATGCTTTCATCTGCCGATATTTCGGATATCCTTCAAAAGGTCAGAGGCCATCACTCAATCAATACTGACGCAGAAATCACACTGGAAGCCAATCCTGATGACCTATCCAGGGAGAAAATCATCGAATTTAAAGATGCAGGCATCAACAGGTTGAGCATTGGCATCCAGTCTTTCTATGACCCACACCTTACTTATATGAACAGGGCGCATAACGCAACGGAAGCTTCGCAGTGTGTGGGATGGGCAGTAGACGCCGGCATCAATAACCTGTCAATAGACTTGATCTACGGAGTTCCTGCCGATGATCATGAAATCTGGAAGCGTGACCTGGACATGGCCATGTCTTTACCCGTCACCCATATCTCTGCTTACTGCCTCACCATAGAACCGGATACCGCCTTTGGCAGGTGGGTTGCTCAAGAAAAGATGAGCGAGGCCGATGAAGAGTTCACCGCAGGCCAGTTTGAAATACTACTGGACACCATGAGTGCACATGGGTTTGAGCAGTATGAAATCTCCAGCTTTTGCAAAGAAGGCCAATACAGCAGACATAATTCGGCTTACTGGCAACAGAAGAAGTACCTTGGCATCGGCCCATCGGCACACTCATTTAATGGTGAGACCCGACAGTTTAACATCACCAGTAACCCCAAATACATCAAATCACTGGAACAAGGTAAAATTCCATCTACAGTAGAAGTGCTGTCGGCCATTCAGGTAGCCAATGAGTACCTGCTCACAAGCATCCGCACCATATGGGGAAGCGACCTACCCCAACTGGAAGCGGCCTACCCAGGCTGGAAGGCGCATTTTATGCCTACCATTGAAGACCTGTTGGAAAGAAATCTGGTATTTATAGACCAGGGTGTTCTGAAACTGACGCAGCATGGGAAACTGGTAGCAGATGAGATTTCGCTTCAACTTTTTATGGATGAGTAACCCCGTGTCAAGCACGGGGTTCCCCCTGGTATCCTTTCCTTAATCTGGGTGTAGCTTGCAGCTACATTCTGAATATCCTTTCTGTTTCCTACAGACTCATAGTGAAAGACCTTTATCTAAAAAACCGCTAAGAAAGATGCGAAATAGGTGGGTCGTAGATCGGAAACTACGACCAGTGTAAGTCTACATTCCGAATATCCTTTCTGTTTCCTACAGACT
>ERZ1740068.728-NODE-728-length-13493-cov-9.966959_pt1 | contig 13493 bp, 3 predicted proteins | sample MGYA00581735_ERZ1740068 | MGnify/ENA primary metagenome ERZ1740068 (study PRJEB43018, sample SAMN04849740) | marine metagenome | isolation source: floating plastic debris | place: Pacific Ocean | collected 2008-08-30 | study: EMG produced TPA metagenomics assembly... | reverse complement strand
TAATTATCTACCCTTCCGTTGTCCATTATATGGTATTTAACCTGTGAAATGTCCTGGTGTTAACGTTTGCTCAGAAAAAAATTGTGGCATTCGATGAAATACAGCTTTGACACGATCAAAATTAGGAAGCACCGGTCCACTGTTGTCAAATGATGACAATAAAGCATTCAAACAGCATGTTTTTTTCGAGTTCACGCATCCAATTTGAATTAATATATGTTTTGATTGTGTATTTTTGAGGTAATCAAATTATTTAGACCGAACTAATGAGAGATTTCATCCTGGCAAAATACCGCCTTGTGGCAGCTTGTCTATGCACGGTATTATTGCTTTTTAACACACACAATTCATTTGGAGAAGGTTCGAAAAATCTAGCACCAGATGGCTCCGGAGCAACAACTGGAACCAACACTTCGGTAGCTTACCTACTCCACCACCATGCAGATGCTACCTTCGGTATTACGCAGGATTTTTTAGACCCTGATGCCGGAGAGGATGAGCGAATGTATGTTCGCGTCAAACAAGGGGAAACCTTGTACTTTGGCTTAAGGCGAACTGACGACAACTTTGCTATTGGTGCATACGGGGATCTCAACGTGGTGATCCGTGAAAACGACGGAACTTTTGTTACCTCATTCCTTATCCTTGCAGATCAAACTTCAGATAACGGCGCAGGGGTAACTAATTTTGAGCTTCAGACTTCACAAGCCGGAGTAATTGAGTCTTTTGCTGAGGCATTAGCAGGTCCATCTACCGTGGTAGGAGCTTCGGGCTACAATGCTAACAGTTGGACCAATACTACACTAGGTGATCAGGACTTTTACATTGAGTTTCTTCAATCTACCGCTGGTAGCGGCGCTGTGACCTCCACTGGTGATGCCAATTTCTTCAGAGGACAAAGCACCTATGACTTGTGGGATTTTTCAGTATATGATGGTACAACTGAGAAGCCTGGAAGACTGTTCTGTAAGCGATGGGGATTCTCTACCGCATCATTTGACAACCAATTCTCAGAAGAAATGCAGCTCTTCGTCAAGATACCTTCCACTGTTGGAGGTGCTGACGCGGGGAACTACATCAAGGAGATTGATTTGGCGGGTCTTGAGCCTTTCATTGTATCAGTTTATGCCAATACCTTGGGAGCTCCCATTGCATCTATCAGTGACCTCAATGGTGACGGAGTTACTGACTTTCAGGATGCAAGGAGATCACAGACTGGTAATATTGGTGCATTAGAGTACGACATATTCGTGAATAATCCGGATATAGATGAGTATCCTACTACGACCTTGCCAACAGTATCCATCTCCGATGCCAATTTCTATTGTAATTCAACAAGTGCAGGCGGAGAGGCAGCGATTACTATTTCCAGTAACCAGTCTGGATTCGTCGCTGTATTCCTAGACCTTGACGGAGAACCTGGCTATCAGGATGGCACAGCGGATGTCATTGTAGAGGCTGAAATAGATGCCTCATCCGGTACAGGTTCTCAAGTCATCGTCTGGGATGGCCAGGATGGACTGGGCAACACGGTGGCATCTGGAACAGATATTGAGATCACGGGACGTTTTACTTCAGGACCATTACACCTCCCACTCTTTGACCCTGAACAAAACCTGGTAGGTATCAACATGGTGGACATTCGTCCACAAACCAGTTTTGACCTGGTTTATTGGGATGATCGATCCACGACGACATTAGATTCCGATCCTCTTGTCTCACTGACGGGGACCAACACTGGCCAGCATACGTGGTCAGATCCCTCCGGAGACGGAAGTGATGGTGGTAACGGTCTTTTGGTCAACACGTGGTCTTTTGGGTTTTTCCAGAGCAATACAGAAAATATCACCTTTGTATATGATTGCGACGACGATGGAGATGCGGTCAACTCCAATCAAGACTTTGACAGTGACAATGATGGTCTTTCTGATGTACAGGAAGGAGATTATAAGCAGGATTCTGATGGTGATGGCGTTTTCGATTATGTAGACCCGGACTTTGCCGGATTCGTAGATGCCAACAATGATGGTGTCAATGATAATTTTGACGACGATCAGGATGGAATTCCCAATGCGTTGGATTTAGATTCAGACAACGACGGTATTCCTGATATCATCGAAGCAGGTCTGACAGATGCAGACAATGATGGTACTTATGATGATGGCGCTGGATTTGATGATGTCAATGCCAACGGATTACGCGACGACCTTGACCCTGATTGTGTGGCAATTGGAGGTACTACCTATGTCAACACTTTAAGCACTGGTTTGACCAACACAGCATTTAATCCCGAAAGAGTTCTTGGTAATACACCTACCTCTTTTGCGACGTTGGCGGCTTTTGATTTTGTGATTGTGGACTTTGGAGAAGTGCTTGTTGCTGGTACTGACATCACGATTTCTTTCAATGATACTGAAGGCGCAATTGATGGATCGGCCAATGTTTTTCAAACTACGACAGGAGTTGACAACTTTACGAATGGTCTGACTTACACAGCGACTACAGGAGTTGGATCCGGTACAGGTCCTGAAGATTTTGTTTACACTTTAACAGTGGACGTACAATTTCTGGCCATTCAGGAAGCGACAGGAACAGATGTTCTGGTAAACGTTCATACAATTTCTTACCCAGCTACCTCTGCTACCTGCGGTGGTACGATAGGAACAGCACTGACCATTCCTGATAACGACTCCGATGGCGTTTCGGATTACATTGACCTGGATTCAGATAATGATGGTATCGTAGATGCGATCGAAGCAGGTGGGTCGGCTGGCGCCAATGGCCAGATCAGCGGTTTCACCGATGGCAATTCCAACGGTAGAAATGACGCTCAGGAGTCTGTGGCCTTGACACTTCCTGATACAGATGCAGATGGTTCATTGCCAGATTACCTGGACATTGACAGTGACAACGACGGTATCCTCGACAATGTGGAGGCACAGGCCAGTAACATTATCATCGCATCTGCTGCCGGAGATACTGACAGCAACGGTTTGCTCGATGTTTACGATCCTAACAATGGTGGTACGTTATTGACTCCGGTCAATACCGACGGAACAGACGAAGCAGATTACAGAGATACCGATGCTGACGACGACGGCGTTGAAGATTTTATCGAAGGTAGAGATGCCGATTTCGATGGCTTTAGTGATGTGGATAGCAACGAAGACAGAGACATCAGTGATGAGACCGGACATAATGTAGATACCGATGGCGATGGATTGTGGGATTTATTTGAATCCACTACCGCGCCTATTCAAAATACTGACAATGCCGACCTGGCCGATTATCAGGATACCGATGATGACAACGACGGTGACCTGACCTCCGGTGAAGATACCAATGGTAACGATAACTTTACAGATGATAAAACGCAGGGGCAGGGCGGTTCTTCGCCTATTCCAGATTACCTTTTCAGAGGAGATTATGATGGCGATGCTATTGCGGATGGTGCAGACGCTGACTCAGACAATGATGGTATCACAGATGAGACAGAAAGTAATGGAGAAACCATCGACCCTAGTGGTGATGCGGATGGTGATGGTATCGCCAACTATCGCGATGCCGATGACGCTACTGTACTGGCAGGCCTTTCGGCTACCACAGACTCCAACTCCGATGGCGTCTATGATGTGTACGATACTGACTTAGACGGTATACCTGACTTCCTGGACCTCGATTCTGACAATGACGGTATCTGGGATGCGATAGAAGCTGATGGAGGTTCGGTGCCAAATGGTCTGAATACGACTACGGGCCAGTTTGACCTGGATGACCCGGATAACGACGGCCTCATGAACTTTGTGGATACCGACGATGTCAACCCAGGTGGATCTTCTGACCTGGCCAATCCAAATTCAGATGACGATGCGTTGCCCGATTACCGTGACATTGACAGTGATGACGACGGTATAGAAGACATTATCGAAAGTCAGGCTTCTGATGGTACATTGACACTTTCCGGACTAGACTCCGATGGAGACGGGATAGATGATACGTTTGATCCTTCTAATGGTGGAACACTCATTGACCCGGTGAACTCCGATGGTCTGGACCTCCGCGATTACCTCGATACGGACAGTGACAATGACGATGTTCCTGATCTGATTGAAGGAAACGACGCAGATAACGATGGTATCGCAGATCATGGAACTGTTACTGGCATAGATACCGACGGTGACGGACTGGATGACTCTTTTGACGCAGACAACGGCGGAACAGCGCCAGCCACTCAGAATTCTGATGGTATCGACGACAGAGACTGGCGGGACGATAATGATGACAATGATGGTCTGACCACCATCAATGAAGATGCCAACACCAATGGTGATTTTTCTGATGACCAGACGCAGGGGCAGCCGGGTAGCGTTCCCGATTACCTCTACCTGGGAGACTTCGATGGCGATGGCATAGCTGACCTTGACGATGCTGACTCAGACAATGATGGTATTCCCGATCTGGATGAAGACAATGGTGAAACGATTGATCCTAGTGGAGACGAAGATGGAGACGGTGTTCCCAACTTCCGCGATGCGGATGACGCTACTGTCACGGCAGCGCTGACTGCGACAACCGATAGCAACTTAGATGGTGTTTACGATGTATTTGACCAGGACCTTGATGGTATTCCGGATTTCAGAGACAGGGACTCAGATAATGATGGTATCCCTGATATCATAGAGACAGGAGGTGCTGATACTGATGCCAATGGTAAAGTAGATGGATTGGTAGATTCAGACAATGATGGTATTCCTGATGTGGTAGATGTAGATGCCACCGGAGGTGCTGACACCGATGCTGATGGTATCGACGATGCCTTTGATGCCAGTATTACGCTGGGAACAGATACAGATGGTGATGACATCATCGATACTGCAGACCCCGATATTGATGGTGATGGCCTGGCCAATACAGTGGATGCAGATCCAAATGACAATGCCGTCATTACTTCTACCCTCAATGTAACCAGAGACACAGATAGTGATGGTCTGGAAGATCATTATGACAAAGACACAGATGGTGACGGTGTGCCGGACATCGTGGAAGCCGGAGGAACCGATGCCGATGGTGATGGTGCTGTAGATAGCTTTGTAGATACAGACAACGATGGCCTGGCAGACATTGTTGATTCAGACAACGGTGGCTCAGCACTGTCCATTCCTGATACAGATGTAGATGGTGTTCCGGATTTCAGAGACAAAGATTCCGATAATGACGGTATCACCGATGCGGAAGAAAGTGGCGCTGAAGATAGCAATAGTGATGGTCTGACGGACGGTTTCGCTTCAGATACCGACGGCGATGGTCTGGCAGATGATGTAGATCCAGACAATGGCGGCACTGCCTTGTCTAATGTGGATACCGACGGCGATGGCATCAGTGATTTTAGAGATTTAGATTCCGATAACGATGGCTATCCCGATATTCTGGAAGCTGGCGGAACGGATGCAGTGAGTGATGGCGTAGTAGATGCCACGATAAACTCCGATCCATTGGAGGATTCAGTACCAGACAATGTAGACGTAGATAACTTTGCAGCCAATGGTGGTACCGGAGTCGATTCTGATAGCGATGAAATTGATGACCAGTTTGACGTAGATGTGACTGGTGGAACGGATACAGATGGCGACGGCATAGATGACACATTTGATACAGATGTAGATGGTGACGGTTATGATGATGCTACCGAGTCCAGCCCTTACGGACAGGTGGATGCTGATGGTGATGGTAACAACGATTACAGAGACCTGGATGCCGATGGTGATGGTATCCCTGATGTAACAGAACTAGGCCTGACCGTGAATACCAGTAATGCGCAGATTGACGGTTTTACAGATGCCAATGGCAATGGATGGGATGATACACAGGAAGCTGCTGTAGTCTCACCTCCTGATTTCGAGACTGATGGAGTAGCGAATTTCAGAGACCTTGATTCTGATAACGACGGTATTCCGGATAACCTGGAAGCCCAAACCCTGGCTACTTATGTAGCGCCAAGCGGTACAGATACCGACGATGATGGTCTGGACGATGTTTACGACCCTGATAATGGCGGAACACTCGTGAGCACACCTAATACTGATAGCACAGACGGAGCAGATTACCTTGATACAGATGCTGATGGTGACAATGTACCTGATAATGTGGAGGGTGATAACGATGACAGAAGTCAGTTTGCAGACTGGGATACCAATAGCAACAACCTGGTGACTGACGAAGCAGGTTTTGATACCGATACTGACCAGGATGGTATCAGAGATATTTTTGACAATAATTCCGGTGTGGGCATTGGCAATATCACCGGATCAACTTCCGACAGTCAGGATACTGACCAGGATGGTATCTGGGATTTCCAGGATACTGATGATGATGGTGATGGCTTGCTCACCAGCTCAACAGGAGGCGGTAATGAGGATTCTGGTGGTGATAGTGATCCTACCAACGACTTCGATGACGATGCCAATAACCTGATTCCAAATTACCTGTTTGGTGACAATGATCCCGATGATGATGGTGTGATCAGTGCCAACGACGGTGACTCTGACAACGATGGTCTGGCAGATAGTGCTGAAGATGGTGGTACCGGCATCGACCCTAGTGGTGACATTGATGGAGACGGTATTGCCAATGCGCAGGATTTTGACATGGACGGTGATGGTATCCGAAACGAGAATGATGCAGATGCAAACGGTGACGGTGTAACCGATCCTGTGACACTGACAGATGTGAATGGCGATGGCATTCCAGATCAGTTTGATACGGATCAGGATGGTATTCCAAACTTCGTTGACCTTGATTCTGACAATGACGGTATTGCAGATATCATAGAGTCTGGACAAACGGATACCAATGAAGATGGAACTGTTGATGAGGGTAGTGGTTTCACGGCAGATGTGAATGGCAACGGAATGGAAGATGCCATTGACCCGGATTGTATTGCAATTGGAGGTACTGCCTATGCAGCAGCCATTGATGAAAGTGTCTTTGGTGTAAGTGCGACTACGCCTGAAAATGCATTGGGTAATACACCAGGTGCTGTTGCTCAGGTGACCAGTGGCCAGTTTATGGTGGTAGATCTGGGGCAAACGCTCTCATCTGGTGCTACTGTGACCATTTCACTCAATGATGCTGACGGTGCAATTGACGGAGAAGTGAGATTCCTTCATTCACCTACAGGTGCCAACCTCTCTTTTGTCAATCAACAGAATTATATTCCAACAACAGGTGTAGGTTCCGGTACAGGACCTGAAGATTTTGCTTATGTCCTTACTGCTGATGCAAGATATATTCTTGTTCAGGAAGCCAACACTACGGCTGCAGCGGTTAATATACATACATTGTCGTTCGTAAGCACCGTTGCTACATGTGGTGGAACAGTGGGTGTTGCAGTAACACCTACCAGTACTGACAGCGATGGCATTGCCGATTACCTGGACCTGGATTCTGATGATGATGGTATTTCGGATAACAGAGAAGCACAGGAGTCTGCTACCTACGTAGCGCCTGCTGCTGGTGATACAGATGGTGACGGTTTGCTGGATGTTTACGATGAGGACATTGCAGTGGGGAATGCCATTGCGCCTACCAATACAGACTTGGCAGATAATCCTGACTACCAGGACACTGATTCTGATAATGATAATGTTCCTGACGTCATTGAAGCTTATGATTCAGACATCAACGGGTTTGGAGATTGGGATAGCAATGCCAACAATGATGAGACTGACGAGGTCACCTATTCTCAGGATACAGACGGTGATGGTATCTTGTTGCTGTTCGATAACAACAGTACAGTAAGTGCCATTGGCAATATTGACGGTACAAGCGCAGTCTTACAGGACACAGATTCCGATGGTACGGAGGACTACAGAGATACCGATGACGATGGTGATGGTACAGACACTGACAGTGAAGATGCCAATACCAATGGCGATTTCAGCGATGACTTCGTGCAGGGTGGTGGTGCAGTACCAGATTATCTGTACAATCCCGACATCGATGGTGACAATGTTGGTGACAACCTTGACTTTGACCCCGATAATGATGGTATCTTATCTGCAGATGAAATTGCAGGTGGTCTACCTACCCCGTTCGGTGATGAGGATTTTGACAATGTCTTTAACTATCTCGATGCTGACCTTACTGGTTTTACAGATACCAATAGTGATGGTGTAGATGACCGATATGACCAGGACCTGGATGGTGTGCCCAACTTCTTTGACCTGGATAGTGACAACGATGGTATCACAGATATCCTGGAAAGTGGTGGAACAGACACCGATGGCGATGGTATGATAGATAGCTTCACAGATGGTGACTCTGATGGTTTTACAGACGGTATTACTTTGACCTATGGAACGGAAGTAGAAAATGGCGGAGGTAACGGTGTGGCTAATCCAGCCAATGCAGATGGCGCTCCTAACGGAACAGATGCAGATCTTAACCGGGACAATGAGTTTATTACAATGGACCTAGGGTCTTCTCAGCCCGCCGGAACAACGGTTGCGGTACTGGTAAGGAAACCAAATAGTACTGATGGAAGTATTACTTTCACGCTTTCACAGAGTACTTCCAGCACTGGTACGTTTACTAACGTGCAGACATTTACCCCTGAAACGAACGCAAGTTTCCTTAGTTACTACATTGAATTAGATGCAGCAGCACAATTTGTGAGGGTAGAGGTTACCACAAGATCTGGAGGACGACTGGAAGTGGAAGCCATCTACTTCAACGCCAACGGACCAGAAGACTTTGATACTGATAATCTGGATGACTTCCTGGATTTAGATTCAGATAATGATGGTATTGTAGACAACGTCGAAGGACGTGCAACCACAGGTTATACCGCGCCTTCAGGAACAGATTCCGATGGAGATGGTATCGACGATTCTTACGATGTAGACAACGGTGCTACTGCGTTGACACTCGTTAATACAGATGGAGACTCAGAGCCTGATTACAGAGATTTAGACTCAGACAATAACCCTGCTTCTCCTGAAGATGGTGTGTTAGACATTGTAGAAGGATTTGATGCCAATAGAAATGGATTCAGTGAGCTGGACAGTGACCTGGATGGAGACCTCACCGATGAGTCCGGATACAATGTAGATACGGACGGAGACGGTCTGTGGGATTTGTATGACAACTTCTCAGGTATAGGATCTGTCGATAATATCACAGGGTCTCGTGCAGACTTGCAGGATACCGATAGCGATGGTACGCTGGACTTCCGTGATACCGATGATGACGAAGATGGGTTGACTACTTTCAGTGAGGATGTCAATACCAATGGAGACTATACCGATGACAAAGCGCAAGGTGGTGGGGCAACCCCTGATTACCTGTTCTTTAATGACACGGATGATGACGGTATTGCCGATGGTCAGGACAGAGACTCCGACAACGATGGTATTCCTGATAGTGATGAGTATGATAACGTAGCAGTCACCATAGATCCTTTTGGTGATGCAGATGGTGATGGTATTTTCAACTACACAGATAATTCAGATGCGGCATTGTCTTCGTTGACAGATGACAACAATGACGGTATCTATGACGAATATGATTTTGACCTGGATGGTGTGCCTAACTTCTTCGACCTGGATTCTGATAACGACGGTATTCCTGATGCGACAGAAGCCAATGACGGTACATTGCCGGCCGGCGCAAATAGCAATGGTCAGTTCCCTGAAAGTGGTCCTGATACGGATGATGATGGATTGGTAGATGCAGTAGACGCTGCGCCTTCTAATGCCGCTGTCTTTACCACTACCCTGCCGCTGACAGATACAGATGGTGATGGAACGCTCCATGACTTCCTGGACCTTGACAGTGACAATGACGGTATTGTTGACCTGGTAGAAGCGGGAGGAGATGATTTCAACGGTGACGGTGTCATAGATGGGTTCGGAGATACCGATGGCGACGGATTGGCCAACCTGGTGGATTCAGACAATGGAGGAACTGCCCTGCCGGTTACCAGCAGTGATGCAGATGGTCTGCCTGATTACAGAGACCTCGATTCTGAAGACGATGGAACACCTGACTGGGATGAAGGTTTTGACAATGACGAAGATGGAGACAGCAGTTCGGACTATGCAACCTTAAGGTCTACCTATGAGACCAATAATGCAGGGTTCCCGGGTGTTTACACCACCACTGATTCTGATGTCAACACAGTCCCTGATTACCTGGATGATGATGACATGGATGGCAGACCCAACTTCCTGAGCCCGGGTAATGCGTTCTATGTAGATACCGATGGTGATGGTGTGGTAGACTTCTTCGACCCTGATCAGGGTGGTAATAGCTATGGCGCTCCTGACAATGATGCAGATATGACGCCAAACGTTCAGGACGGAACAGATACGCCGCTTCCTCTGGACTTCCTCAGCTTTACAGGGGAGTACGAAGACGAGTCAGTAGTATTGACCTGGGTAACTGCCAATGAGGTGGACAATGACCGCATGGAGGTAGAGAGAAGTATTGATGGTGTTGATTTCGAAGTGATTGGGACAGTAGCTCCTTTGAACAATGTGAATCAGGTTAATAACTATACGTTTGAAGATGATGCACCTCAGTTTGGTGCCAACTATTATCGAATCAGACAAGTAGACTTTGATGGTACTTCTACGACAACCAATACGATAGTTGTCTTTGCAGAACTGACAGGCTTCGAGTTTACCTTGTATCCAAACCCTGCAAAAGAGTCCTTCAATATCAGGACAAACTTCAATACGCCGATGCTGGATGTGGAAATCATCAGTGTATCAGGTAGAAGGATGCACAGCGAACGTTATGACCAGGATGCCTCAAGTGAGGCAATCAATATTGACATCAGTCATTATCCTGCCGGCGTTTATTACATCGCTCTACGAACAGGTGATGTGATGTATCAGGCAAGGATTCTCAAGCAGTAACGCTGACAATAGCCTTTATAAAAAGCCACTGGTCTTCAGATCAGTGGCTTTTTTTATTCCGGACCCTGTCAGGAAATTAAAAAATGGCAAATTAGAAACCTTGGTAGCGCATTGATCTCTTTAAAGTGAAGATTGTACCAGGAAGTGGTTGTGCACGCCCTCCTTTTTACTTTTTCACCAGGCTACCTCCAAGAAGTAGTCTGTGTATTATACTATCATCACAACAAATACGATCAATGAAAAATAAGCTAATTCATGCCCTGCTATTCAGCGCAATGTGCTTGTTGGCAGCGTGCAATAAAAATGACCTCGGAGAAATTGTCATCAAAGAAGACAGTAGTTTACCAGTTTTTACGAAAGTAGATGTGCGCTCCCACGGCGATTATCAGGTGGTTTTGGGTGCCGGGCACTCCATACAAATAGAGACCCATGAAGACATTATCAACCGTTTCCTTTACGAGGTGGTTGATGGAGAGTTGTTTATCCGGTTCGATACACCCAGGGGTAATGTAAATATCCAAAAGCTGAAGATTACCGTAGGAATGGAAAGCCTGGACAAACTGACCCTCAATGAGGTAGCTGATATTGAGGTACTAGGCAAGGTGGAAACAGCTTCGCTGGAAATCAGACAAAAGGATGTGGGTAATATTGACATTGAAGAGGTAGCCGTTGAAAACCTGCTGATCAACCTGGACGATGTTGGAGATATCAAGATAGCAAGAGGAGTGGTTGGCAATGGGAATCTGCTGCTCAATGGCGTTGGGCATATCAAGACTTATGGCGTTACCTACGACAATTGTATTGCAAAACTGAATGATGTGGGCAATATAGAAGTAACTGTCAATAACTCCCTGGATGCGGAAATCACCGGTGTCGGAAACATATACTACAGGGGAAATCCCGATGTAAGAAAGAGTGAAAGAGGGGTGGGCGAGGTGATTCAGCGGTAATTGCCTCATCCTCAGGTGCCCTTCCTGCTGCGTCTACGCTGTCGCGCGTGTCTTAACACATGTTCTGATAGGCGGAACAATCGCCCGGAAGGTTCAGTTTGCTGACATTTGAAGGTTATGGATTTCATAAAATATCAATATTGAAAGAAAAACTAAAATATAATACTGAATAATAGGTGTTTTTATGCTAAAAAATTTCAATAAAGGTTGGTTATGAAAAATAAATACATAATTTTACTTCATAGACTTAACGATGAAAGATAAATTAAACCTTAATTCTAGAATGTTTATCTGAATTTTTTTGTGACGTTTATTTTTTACACAACGATAATATAAGGTTGGCAAAACAGATGGGATATCGTAAATCCTAATAAATGCTACTCTTCCCCAGGGTAGCATTTTTTTATTTGCAGACTCATATAAAAAAAATGAATCCCGGGGTTTCTCCATAGCTGATTACGCAGATTATCAGTATACCCGGGATCAATGATGATGTATTTCTTAAATTGTGTTAGGTGTATTAACGGTAATTATACCACAAGGTTGCGTTTTGGTGAAGTGTACCCGAAGTGTTGTGGCATTTACCCGGGCTGTTTTTTACCACGATTTCGTCGTAGATGGATAAATTCCTGCTGATTTACTCAGATTTTAAGCTTGAAGCGTAGTCTATTTTGTCTTATTTACCTGCAAAATGTTACTTTGAAACTCGAAGTCTTAAATTCCAGATTTAACTTGATGAGCAAAAAATGATGTTGCCATGAAGAAGTTCGCTTTCGTAACTGATCTACACCTTGACGAGCCCTTTCCCATCAGCCAGGGCGCAAATGCAAGACAGAACTTTGCTGTTGTACTGAATGATATCAGGCGCCGGGGCATCTCTGAGGTTGTGCTGGGTGGAGACCTTGGAGAAAATGATTCAAATCAATGGCTTTTTGATCAGTTGCACGATCTTGAAGTCAGTCTCGTTTTGGGCAATCACGATGAGTTGACCAGCGTAGGGCAATATTACAGGCAGCATCAAAACGAGCCCGGGAAGGAACTGTATTTTGTAATGGAAGGCGCAGAGCTAAAGAGGGTCTATCTGGATTCGTCATCAGGAACCATCAGTAATCGGCAACTGGAGTGGTTTCGTGAGCATATGATTGGACAAAAGCCGCTTATGCTGTTTATCCATCATTGTATTTTTCCGGTTCCTTCAGCCATCGATGAAAAGCACAGTTTATCCAATCGGGATCAGCTACAGGAATTGCTGCGTGGAAGTAACCTGCCAACAACTATTTTTTGCGGTCACTATCACATGGACGATGTCCAAACTATTGGGGAAATCAGGCAGGTCATTACACCGGCAGTATCCTATCAGGTGGTGAAACCTGCCAGACCTATCGCCACCCATGCAGACTCTTTTGGTTATCGGGTGGTGACAATCAACGAAGCTCAGATTACGGAAGAGTTGGTCACTTTTTAGCAGCAAACCAGATGAGGTATTTAGGACCTACTGAAAAACACTTGATGATCAATAGACCTGCCCTCGAGGTGAGGCAAGACATATTTTTGAGCTGCTTACTTTTACAGTTAGTGCAAGGTTTTTAGATTAGTTGAACTGAAAACCGTGCATCACAAAAAT
>ERZ1740068.727-NODE-727-length-13535-cov-12.180861_pt1 | contig 13535 bp, 11 predicted proteins | sample MGYA00581735_ERZ1740068 | MGnify/ENA primary metagenome ERZ1740068 (study PRJEB43018, sample SAMN04849740) | marine metagenome | isolation source: floating plastic debris | place: Pacific Ocean | collected 2008-08-30 | study: EMG produced TPA metagenomics... | reverse complement strand
AATTCAGTACACTATTTTTAGTTACACAAATTTGAAGTGTAAGTGCATCATATGATGGATTCAAATTTTCTTTTTAGAACAGTTTTTTATCAAAGGCTTTGATGAATTTAAATTTCCCCATTTTATCATGCAAAGGTTCAGAAACAATCAGGGCCTTGGCATATAAATGCTGACCTGAAGACGCAAATCATGCACGCATGCCATATCTTTATTCCTCTAAAAGCCGGTTTGTCTTCAAACATATGCCATAGGCAACAAAATCCTTGGGTCTAATAGGGCATGTTAATGTTTACTAGTAATGTTGCCTACTCATTATTTTCCAATATCAACCAATCAGCTTGCAGTACTAGAGACTGAGTGTTGAGCAACCAATCAGATTTCGACTGTGTGTTGAATATTCATCAGTGGGAATTTCCAATACAATAGAAGATAATTCCCATGCTAACATGCCCTGTTGGACTGGGACAGGCTCTTCTGTCTCAGGCTAGAATCTAACTGTAAGTTATCATAAAAAGTATGTGTTGAGTAACATGATGAGCATATATACACCCAAGGAGTAACAGGGCTCGTATTACTTATTTTATTACTCCTTGTATCAACCTACGTATAGAGAACATTGAGAGTATCCAGACAGAGTAGTTTTATACTACAGTCAGCAGAGCAGCTCAGAACCAGCGATGACGTGTCTGGATGACTCATTACTTGTGTGACAGCCTTTGTGTGGCATCTAAATGTATGTACTAATCCACCATTCACTATCCAACATTTTACTGTAAAAATCCAGTTTCAGCATACGAATGAATGAACAAAATTATATACATCATTTATATGAGTAAAGTCAAGTCAAGAATAAATACACAACGTATTCTGAAACCATGAATAGAACGGCACCATAATATTTGTACCCTCTTTCTCAACAAAATAGAGTCAAACACATGACTGTAAATTTGAATACTCTCATAACTAACACCAGACTAGACAGACAGTGGCCACCGTGATCGTATAGATGGAATTGTGAGCTATCTAACTGCGAAACATGGATTGGTGCATCATCCAAAAGACCATGTTCTCAACAAAAGCATCATGTCCAAAATTAGAGGTACAAATTCCGATTTCTTGTGTGGTTGCATACCCCCTGTGTGACAAGACTAGGATTATATCCATTTTCAGTTCCATCCCTACACCATAGGGTCTATGGTTCCATTGTATGATGATGGGCAGTTCAAATGTAGCCAGACCAATAATGCAACTGATTTTCTAATAGGGAAAAGTATAACTAGGGGATAATCCGAATTATGGGTGCTCATTGCCAAAAAGTACTGAGAGCCTACAAACCAGGCAGTTTGATAAACACTGCCTGTCGCAAACTCTCCACAGAACACATATATCTGAGTATGTGAGTAAGTACATGTAAATACGTACCTGTACAGTCATTACTAGCTGTGACTATGTACTGAGCTGATGGTGAATATACACATCCAGTAATAGACATATCATGTGCTCTGCAACATAGATCAAAACATGTATAAATACGCCTCCACATTTACTAATGTAAAAATAGTGTATGTGGACACTCCCAAGTTACTGATTGTGGGCCACTGAATACGTTGTGGGCGTATAAACAATACTACAACTCAACCCTCCGATATTATATTCCGAATTTTTAGTATGTTTCAGCGGCATACATTACTTATTACATATTAATGTATGTGTATGATGTAAATGATTATACCGTTTTATGTTGAAAAGTTCATCACCATTGTTCAGACTGTATGCGAAGAGATCTGTCTCAGAGCAACAGTACAGATGTGATAACCTGTGATCCATGGCCACCTTCTTAACCCATCCACCGCCAACATTCCTCAGTGTATATCTATAAAGCATACGCAAATGCAAATGCAGAAACAAACATGAAATTGTTATTATCTATCCCAATCACAGTAGGCAATAAAAGGCAAGAACAATGAAATATATAAACAGGTTGAATATTGAAAGTAAATTGAAGTTCTGTTTCTCACAGGCATACAAGGCAATCAGGCAATTCAATAACCACAGACAACCCACTGAATTACGACTGTACTAAGAAGAGTGTTGTGGCAATGGCACAGAATAAAATAACTTACTTGTGTTGCAACTTGTAATTAGACATGGCTTTAACTTCAGTCCACCCTTTATCTTCAACTACCTGCACAAACTGCCATACCTGAAGAATGATTTAAATGATTGTCAACACATATATTATTATATACATGTAATAAATGGGACAAATCAAACCAATTTTGTTTAGGGCTGAGTTATCTATAAACTTCCTCTCTTCTCCTAGATTGGCGTGCTGTGCACACCACCACCAGACCAAAAAGTAGCTGATCTTTAGAGATGATGATTGTTATTGGACGCAAGAAAAACAAAGTCTGACATCATGCAGCAGGGTATACATGCATGCAGGCAGTCATGGATAGGATCAATGGCGATACATCACACCTATGAGTAGAAACAACATGTAACACAATGTCGGTATGGGCTACCAATACTACACCATTACAGTTAGCATAACAAAATAATGAATGGTAACAATGATAGTACAGTGTTGGGAAAATAGGATAGCAGAAAGTAAAACTAGCAAAAGTCAAGAGGATTCTAACTGAGAGGCCTTGAAGTTCACTCACTAGGAACAAGTGGCGAGGTTTGCTCTGAAATTCGAAAAAGAATTCATTTGAATCTTAATCGTCATAAAATTATTACTAATTACACGATGTGATAGTCATGGCATAGTCTAACAGTGACTACATGCACTCAAAGCACAGTCAACAGATTCTAGCTGTCATAGACAGAAAATGAATATTTATGGTATATAGTGGTGAGGATGGCTTCATGTCTGTTTTGACAGATTTAATATAGCCAATGACACTGAGAAAAAGAACACTTAAAGCGCAGGCTAAAGCTTGTTCAATTTGGGGTGAAAAGCTCTGGGGAACGTATATGCACAGCTTGCAAAGAAAATTTGAAAGGTGATGTAAAGGTTGAAGGTAACACAGCCCCCTCCTCTTGGATACATGAGGAATGTGTTCCGCTACAATTCTTCTGGTCCTAGCTATGAATTTGGTTAGGCTCAACAACATTTTTTTTCAGTAACGTTACCCTACTTATACGTATCCATCACATGTATGTACCTGCACCTATGTGTATCTGCCCTGACAAAAACTGAAATGATATTATTTGTTAGCGACGTATAACAAGTTACTCTTACCTAGTTTGAGTTGTAAACTTACCCTTGCTGAAAATCCTACTAAAATGACATGAAGAAATTATGTCGCATACAGACTATTTGTATTTGAGAACAGAAATGATCTAACTCAAGCTTGCATCTCATGCTGATGCTTCAATAAAACTACACTCTCAGCATAGTCTTTGCAGCTTATACAATAAGTTATGAAGCAAGATGTACCATAAGCTTGAGACCTGTTTTTACCATGCAATTCTATCATTCACTCATAGAATAGTTCTAGTATGGTGAAGTTTTAGTCCTACATAAGTTACAGCTTTACCTTAGAGCCACCGACACCACCGGTTATAAGCTCTTCCCGTTTGGGGTTATACAGTAGAAACATGACATTACGCAGATTAGCCTCCACTGTGTACGTCTCCTGAAACTGGTGATTCAAGATCTAAAACGATACAGTAATTTAAAAATGAGGTATAGCGAGGAAAATGGTGCACTCATGAAAATCTTAACGATGTACATATTTTGTTCAGTTCTTCCGGCAAATATTACTACAGTTAGCAGCAATCTATATCAGGGTATTCTGTTCTGACCAAAGGAGGCAAGACCTAACTTGTTGCTCACATTTCAAAAGGTTTAGACACTTGATTTGGATACCCTCTGTAAGCATTGGAATTTACTGATGCAGACAAAGTCAACGCTTCGACGTAAATTTGGATTGGGCGCCATTGAAATATCTTTCACATAAAACTCAAAACATGCCTAATCAAAAGAAAATAACATGATTCCAATTTTACAACCGGTTAGTCAGTTGTAAACAATTTCTTTATATGGAACTGGGTTTTGAAGCCAAACTGCTTTGACCATGGGCGAGTTCAATTACTTGAAATAATTGTAATTGGCAGCATTTGTTAAAATCGAAATCTGAGAGGTCTCATAAAAGTTATATAAACTGAATAATACCCTCAATGCTGTTTTGATACAGGTTATCGTATTAAAATCATTGTTAGAGAAAAACAAATACCTGCCTATCAACTCAACTCACATGTATTCAAATTGTCCTGTGAAACAAAATAAATCCTTACTTATGGGAATTTATAAATTCACCTTAGTAGGTAAGCAGATCAGATTATGGTATAAAGGCAATATCAATCACTTTCGACTATACCAAATGGATGGCCAAATGCAACTTTCCCATGAATAAACGATGTACATTTACAAACCTTGAGAGAGAAATCCTTTCCCAGACAGAAATATACATTGTGTTTCTTATCATACACAAGATTAGAGTATAGCCGATACTGGTACGAGGGATAGTTCAGCTGTCTCACCACTGGCAAAAAAGGTACGAAGGATTAGCCCATCCATATAGTCTTCCCCCAAAATGGCTAGCGCTGTTTCCAATATAAGGAGATACGAAATAGACCATGTCCTGCAATTCCGTTGAAAATTACAAAATCCTTATATGAGTGAAACCAACTCAAACTGGCAAATCATTTCAAGAGAAAAAATGAACAAAATTTTTAACCTATAAAGCTTACTATTTAACCCGATTAAAAATCATTATTTGAAACAAAAGGTGACAGTAAGTGTAAGGTAGTTCACATGGTGCTGTTATGTTATAAAACTAGCATTGTGATCGGTGAGTAAGTTTTGACAATGTGTGGGCACACTACTAATGCTCAGGTAATGAGGATGTTGCAGATTCTTTTTGTATGAGGAGACGCAACACACTCTCCTTGTGACAATTTGCACGAATCAACAAAAGGCTAGTTGAAAAAAGAATCTAATTATCAAAAGTTCTTACCTGGAGGTCCAGTTCGATTATCATACTTCCAGCTTGTAATTCCCTTGGCATCAAGAACCAGGAATTGTCGATACCGCGGATTGTGACAAACTAAAAGGTACGTAAACAATATATGCATTTTAAAATTCTGACAAATAAAAGGAATACCTCAAGCTGGAATGACATCAAAAATAGAGAATTTCAGTGGGCTGCTGTAGCAGGCCTACTGTTTGATGGCATCTTTGACAAAGATATATGGACTTAGTCATCGAGGGATTTGGGAAATGTTCATGGGTTATGGTTTCATGGTGTTAAATTCATCATCCTTACAGGTTAGCACTGAATAATATGAGAGCATTATAGCACACATAATTGGTGATACTGGCACTATCTCACATCAAGAAATCACATGTCAACATGGTAAGCCGATGCCTTTCACCTACTTCCTAGAATAGCACCACTTTTGATCGGATGATTGTAGCATCCTTTAGGTATAAATCCGTACGAGAGTGAGCAGTGACCAGAGGGTGAGTGAGTAAGCCCCTCGCTTGTCGACAGCCTATCCAGAGATGCCACTGAGTCATCTCCAGCTGCTAACTTATCCTTAGATGTTGTTGATACAATGCGGTCTCGTATCTGACCAAACACTTCATCACCCTCATCATCAGAGCCAGCATAGTCAGAGGACATGTAACCTTCCTCCTCAGCTATGTCTGAGGGAGCGGCCTTCTTAAACATGACCAAATTATCTGAGATAAAATCGTCACTGCCAGTATTCTGCTCCGCCATGATAGTATTCTACTGGTATTCACTCAGTCACATACATGTAGTAGTTCCATTGCATTACACAGAAGTTACTCTGCAAAAGAGTTTACAACTTGCCATTTCCAACCCAGTGAACCAGTTTGTTTGTGCTGCGAAGCAGATGAAACAATTATTTTTGAATAAGAATCGCAACACTTTGAGTGAAAACCAGAACACATCAGCTTATTGGTGAACTTGATGTCATCCACAATGCACAAAACTTGAAGTGATACACAATGCAAAGCAAAATGAGAAGCTTACCTCATTTATTATGAATTCTTACACATGCATTATATATCATCAAAAACCTCCAACATAGCTATGTATATTTTCTTGTTACATTGACCATCAATCTAAATGCACCTACAAACTGTAAATATAATTCTAGTAAATAGTTTAGATTACGACACACTTTACACGAACTACTTGCTTCTGACCAGTACCACCAAACCATCAAACCTAACTTAATTAATACCTAACACTTGGACACTCAGATTTTGCTTACCACTCATACAGACAGCAATGAGCTACCAGACGAGGATCTGGTGATGCTTTAAACAGTCACAGGAAGAGTGCTTGGTTTTGGTTGATAGGACAACATATAATCAACTTGACATGTAAAAGATTCATTGCTCATGACATTCAGCAACATTTTCATCACTATTCCAATGATGTTGAATGCCTCCAAATACTAAAGCAGTTGAATTACGAAATATAACCCAAAATATACTTAATCAGAGTCAACTTGAAACCGAGTCGACCCAAGTCAACGAAGTCAAGAGTACTGTATAGACCAAGGAGAAAAATGAGACACAAACATTTATTTCGGCAAGCCTAGGTGTGCGACAATGAGCTTATAGCTTGTAAAAACCATGTATATACACGTAACACACTAAAAGTCAAACTCCAAAAGTAAAAAAGCCATATAAAGTTAAGACTAGATCTTTGGTCACTCTACACCTCATCTCATGGCCCCTTACATATTTATGGTAGGGCCTATCCTAGCATTGACAGTGACAATGTCAAAACCACCCAGTCCACCTCTACTTTCATCGCCTAACTCAAACTAATCACAGAGATGGCATGAGTTTAACTTAAACTAAGGATAGAATGAGAAAAATGAGATATCTGTTTGGATTGATTCTGAATCTATACTATTACTATACTGTGGTACAAGCCTATATAAATAATGGAATAGTGAGAGTCAGTATACCATCTATGCAGACACAGGCCTCATAATATATGAAATACATGAGTCTCAGTCTGAGATTGATATGATGGAGAAATTTTCCAGCAATGATGATTCAATGAGTTGCAATCATGGGTATGATCATCAAGGAGCTAGACTAAGACCCAAGAGTAGATGACTTGACTGTGACTGTCTCACTCCTCCTCCTTGGTATGTTTGTTGATGGGAATATAAATAAAACTGTACAGTAAATAAATAACCAATTCATTGATATAACACCTCAGAATACCGTGGAAGTTATTTTTGCAGGATCTTATACCTCAATAACACATCCAGACGAGGATTTTGACACTCCAAAGCTGAAAAAAAATGCTTGAATTAAAGGAATGGCTCAAGTCTAGAGATGAGCTGCATCTGGTTGTTAACGTAGCCTAAAAACCTCATTTTTATATAGCTTAATTCTGGGCTTTTCGTAAACAACCCATTATGCAAACCGGAAACTGTAAATTCTGCATAGGGCTAACATTGCCAAAGTGAAAGTGAAACTCCCTCTTCCAAAAGACAAAAAAGAGAGTGGAAGACAACATAGAAAGAAAAACAGTTCTTCTTTGGACAAAAACTAGAAAAAGGTGAATACAATGTTGCTGCAACTTTTGCACTACTTGTCTGATTGGTGGCTTATAGTATGGGGTTGTAAGTAACAGATTTCTTTTACAAAAAAAGGGCAATCACAGCTCAAGCAAAAGTTTGCCCAACCAAACCTCATTTGTCATTTGAATGTCCATTGAATGTAATTATAATATAATGTGATGTGAATGATTCAAGGGTGAAAGTATGACTAGTTTTGATGTCAAGACTTCTATTTGCTACCTTCTAAATCAAGGGAAATGTGATATTTTAATCCAAACATATGTACTAGGATCATCATTGCCCATTGAACAAATTTATCATGATATTTTTTTCCTGATAGTTATGATTGCCAAAATACTGATTGACTCTGCAACTTATACTGTTTATGACTATCATAGGACCAATGTGATAACTGAGGCTGGAGAGTTTCCAGTTCACATCTAATCGTCTATCGATGGTGGGGCAGCTAGCAATGGATGAAGGTGTGCATGGACTAATAACATGATGTTAATTTTTTAGGAAGAAGTCAACAAGATGAATAATGTCATATCACGATCACTAGTTTTCCTATCCATCACTGAGGCATGCGTCTGTCTGCTACAAGTGCAGGAATCTGAAACCAGAGAGGTGAAGGATCTCTCTGGTATGTGGAGGTTTCGAGCTGACACCTCTGACAACAGAAATAAGGGGTTTGAGGAAAAATGGTGGGAAAAATCTTTGAGTAAGGTGCGCTACGTTTATTTTGATAATCACCAAAGCCTTATTGACTAGTACATAATGACGTATTTTTACCTATGTGCGTCTAGCATTCTGTTCTTCATTATCAGCTACTTTGAATATGATTATTCTATGTCGCTCATGTTGCGACAACATTTTTTAACCATCAACAAATTTTCATTGCAGTCAGGCTCTGTAATACCTATGCCTGTGCCATCAAGCTACAACGATATAACTACAGACAGCAAATTAAGAGACTTCATAGGCTGGGTGTGGTATGAGACTGATTTCTTTGTCAGCAGGGATTGGCAAACAAATAAACGTGTTGTATTGAGGTTTGGTAGTGCTCACTACAATACAATTGTGGTAAGTACATGGACATAAACAGTCACGAAATCAATTCCTTGGTGGGTGGGGTCGTCATAAAAATATTCACGAGATAAATTGATGCCAGCCCATAACAACATTCCGATGCATACTGGTTTCAATAAGTATGAATTGTAGACTTAAAAATGTGTGCTTGCAAAGGACAGATTGCATGTAAGGTACATGCATATAGATCTCGCACTTTTCATTGTCGAAACTGTTTTATCTATATTATGTTTGTAGTGGTTGAACTCTGTTGAAGTCATGAGGCACAGTGGTGGTCATCTGCCATTTGAGGCTGTTGTCAATAAGGTATTAATAAAAGGTCAGCGTAATAGACTTACTGTGACTGTAAATAATACTCTGACTCCAACAACCTTGCCACCTGGTACAATCACCTTCAAGAATGATACAAACAAGTAAGACTGTTGTCTCGCTCTTGGGCTTTCAGTTGGAGAATATCCTTCATGAATGGATCAAACCCTTCAGTTGGCAGTGTTTTTGTTTTTTCGTTGTATATTGTGACTGGAATTATCCTAGCATTCATTTTAGTTTTGGGCTATGTTATATTCTCTTCTCTTCTAATGTCATTCCGAATATAAACAATATAAATAATATTTTCTTTTACTGCTGCCAAAAACCAAAATGAGCAAGTGCTGTGCTCCTATTTAAAGAAAAAGGACAACTACAACATTTTGGCAGGTACGACACTTGGGGTGTTCAGTCACATACTATAATGGTAACGATATCATCTGTCTTCAGGTACAGGCTTCAAATTTAACGATGTTGTTCATTTGTTTTCAGATATCCTCGAGGATACTTTACTCAAGATTATTCTTTTGATTTCTTCAACTACGCTGGTATACATCGCCCAGTATTTCTCTATGCCACTTCTAGAAACTATATCGAGGATGTTACTGTAAAGACTTTGCATAATTCTTCCATGGGTGAATAGCAAATGTTACAGTGTTCAACCGTTTATGCAGCACACAAAATTTCGCACCTTTAAAAAATATGCTTTGCCATGTGCTTTACGTTTCTATCACCGCAAAAACAGACAAAACAAAATTAAAACAGTAATCAACAATATTTTGCTTTGAGATCTGTTTTATGCAATTAATGCTTATAATTCCTGAGATTTTCGTACATACATCTACAATTCATTTTTAATTGTATTGTTTCAGCACTGATTACTTATAACGCAACTGTGAGTGGCGCAACTGGATTTATCTTGGTAGCCGACATATTGGATGCAGATGACAACAGCATTACACATTGGAAAGTTACTCAGGACAGATGACTTTACACAACCCTCAGTTATGGTGGCCTTATACAATGAATAAAAACAACTCTTATGCTTACCTCTATACTCTGAAGGCAAGTAGGGATATCAAATGTGATGATCATGTGTTTTGTTTATGGAAAATCAAACATACCAGTATGCGGGTCTCCTTTGTTATGAAACCACTTTATGCAATAATACATCTGGGGCTGGTTTCAATCAGGAAAGCATGGTTAAAATCTGGTTAAATTTATATAAGAACCATTGGTGGCTAAATGGTGGTTAAATCCTGGCTAAATGATCTCTATAGTACCATCGGCCTGGTTAGATAGGGAAAGATTATAAGACATCAAATTTAACCACTATTTAACCACCACTGGAGTTTCTAATTGAGACCAGCCCCTGGATTTTTTGGGCTATGTGATTTGGAAGGATTTTAAAGTGTTTCTCTTTCCATTATGCAGATGACATTACAATCACAGGATGGGTCTGTCATTGATGTATACAGACAGAAATTCGGGATAAGATCAGTAAACTTTAGTGATACACAGCTGCTTATAAATGGGAAGCCATTCTACTGTAAAGGTTTAGGTCGACACGAGGACTCGGATGTAAGTCATGTATTCTCTCACTTTTATCTTCACCAAACTTCACTTACAACCACTGATGACTGGATATTATTCTTCATGACATGTGCTATGTGTAGATTGAACCATCCACATTTATGTAAGACATACCTGCTCCAGACCTGAGTGTCTTATTACAATGTTGATTGTTTTGGTGGTGGATTGACTGAATTACTTTGTATATATCCATATGTATGGTCAATGCTACTGTTTTGCAGATACGTGGGAAAGGTGTTGACTTGCCGTTGATAGCCCGTGATTACAATCTGATGAAATGGCTTGGTGCGAACTGTTTCCGCACCTCACATTATCCTTATGCAGAGGAGATTATGGATATGGCTGACAAACTTGGTTTTGTTGTTATTGATGAATGTCCCGGGGTTGGTATCAAGTGAGTAATATCTGCATTTTGTAGCTGTTCTCAGGGTTGGTAGGGACTAATAAGAGTAGTAATGGTGTGGTATGTGAACAAATGTCTAAAAATTCAGCATGTATGTGGAGCTTTATGATGTGTTCTAGACAATATTCTAAAACCACACACTAAATAGATGTAGCGCCAGACAATAACTCCCTGCAAATTAAACATAAGAAATATGTCCCAACTCAGTTCCAAATAATTATTCATATATTTTTCATCAACTCACCATTTATGATATAACATTGTTCATATCGACATATTTTGACAGCTGTGTATGTGAAGCTGTCTGTGTTGTATTTTCAGGTCTGAGAATTTTGGTAACATATCTCTAGCACATCATAAGTCTGTTATGAGAGAATTAGTGGCTCGTGATAAGAATAGGCCTTCAGTTATAATCTGGTCTGTAGCTAATGAGCCTGCCTCCTCTGATCCACAAGCTGATCACTATTTCAGGTAGGTCCGTACAAAACAAAAAAGCTTACATTTGTATCATGCTGGGTTTTCGCGGTGTAGCATCTGCATTGTCATTCTAAAAGTATGCGTATGCATTAGGGCTGGCAGGTGTTGGAATTTCAAAACCGATACGATATTTTGAATCGAAAACCGATATATTCGATATATTCGTTTCGCGGAGTTTTTTTACTTTTTGATGTTTAATTGGGTCAGTTTGAATATCTACCATGAAAATATCATCAGAATAAGATCATCTTCAGACCAATAGTACCATTTTAAACCGATATTGGAGTAGATATCGAAATTCCGATATTCCGATATTCAATTTTTGTTAAATTCGAAACCGATATTTTAAAATATTTTCAAACCGATACGAAATATTGGGTTTATTGACCAGCCCTAGTATGCATGTTTACACTTTTGTTAAATTTAACTCATTGCAAAATGTTTAAATTTCATTGCTGCCGTTTAATAGAGAAGTAATATCCGTCACACGGCAGGCTGACGATACTCGTCCTGTCACATTTGTGATCGGTCCGAGTGATTTCTGGAAAGAAAAGGCTGCCCAGTATGTGGATATACTATGTGTCAATCACTACTACGCTTGGTACTCAGATATGGGACATATTGAGGTTATTGGACTGCAGATTAAATATGATCTTGACCAATGGCATAAGACATTCAAGAAGGCCATCATACTTTCTGAATATGGTGCTGATACAATAGAAGGATTTCACAGTGTACGTATTGGTTGCTGATACGGAAACCCCTCTTTGGATTAGCCTGGGAAATGATCCCTGTGTGTTTTTGGTGGATGGCGTGTTAGGGACCCAACCCACCCACCAATAATACACAAAGTGCCTGTCCCAGGCTATCTTCGGATGCTACCTGTATTTTTATAAGATCTCCTGGATGCAGCATACTCATGTTTAATTTGCTTTTTCTTTATTTTTTCATGGGGCTCCAAGCACATGAAAGCATTACTGTGAATCTTCAGTCTTCAGGAAAATACTCAAGAGCCCCTGTATCATAGTTGTTTCATTTATCCTTGATTTTTTTCATCGATATGCATATGTATATATCATTATGTTTTTATTTGTTCTCAGTTGCCCTCAAACTCATTCACAGAAGAGTATCAGGTGGACTTCTTAAAGGCTTATCATCAAGTGTTTGATGAGTTGAGACAAACTTATCTGGTAGGTGAGATGGTGTGGAACTTTGCTGACTTTATGACCAAACAACGTAAGTAGGGAACTGAGTACTTGAATCATCGAAGGTTCTTGGAGGCTGTGTTAAGTTTTAAATCTATTGATTGTCAAAAGTGGGCGAAACTATTGTTGATGTGAATAATCGACAATCCTGTTTGATAAAACATAGAAAAGACAGTGAGATAAAGTACATATTTTAGATTGGAGCTATCCGCATATGAACAAGGAGGCAACAACCGCTAAATAGCACCATATGGCATGATATCCCCAATTTCATGCTTACTATGTGGAAGCTGAATCATGGATATTTGTGTTTGTGGATTTCTTGTCGTACATATACACCATCCAATGGTTATGTAGATTTCACTAAAATAGGAAAGTTCAACAGAGTCAACTTTTTTACTCAAGTATTATGACTGCATTGAGAACTCCTGTTTTTGTATGCAAATCTTAACTAATGGTTGAGATATTGCCATGTTTTGGGATTCAATGTATGTTTCGCAGATGAAAATGCTTTTGAGTCGAGTAACAGTTGAGTAACAACACATGTCATGATTTAATTTTTAGAAACAACAAGAGTGTATGGGAATCGTAAAGGACTGTTTACCCGACAGCGTCAGCCAAAAGCATCAGCATTTGTTATTAAAGACAGGTATCATGGGTTAAGCCCTTAAAACAAATACAGATGGTAATGATTGCATAAATAATATTTCACTTGCATATACATGTACATGTATATACTGTAACAAAATATAGACACATTTATACAGAAAAAAAAGAAACAAATTTCCCTTTGCATTTCAGACGGCCGACAGGTTGTGCTTCATAAATAACTA
>ERZ1740068.725-NODE-725-length-13554-cov-6.919920_pt1 | contig 13554 bp, 8 predicted proteins | sample MGYA00581735_ERZ1740068 | MGnify/ENA primary metagenome ERZ1740068 (study PRJEB43018, sample SAMN04849740) | marine metagenome | isolation source: floating plastic debris | place: Pacific Ocean | collected 2008-08-30 | study: EMG produced TPA metagenomics assembly... | reverse complement strand
GCCGCGATTGCAACAGCACCGTTCCACTCATGGAAATCAACTTGATTTCAACCGCCTCCGGATGGGTATAGGCTCGGTGATCGAATTGGATGCGTAAGTTATTTTCATAAACGTAACCTACTGCTGGATTCCGTATCTCGGAAGCAACATCCATTTCATTTAATGTTGATGGCCATGAGGAGCCATCGTCTACATATTGTCTAGTAGATCCTGGTACATTCGGGAGGCAACCTCTGGCGTTGCTAGCGATAAAAGTACTGCTGGCATCTACATCAAACCCACCCCTCATTTCAATGAAGTCATTGGAATAGAAAGCAACATTCGACCCATTTTTCACATTGGTGTTGCCCAAAATTTTCATCTCATTGAAAGAATATTTCAACTTTGTAACGCCATTGTATTGACGGTCGTTGATGATTTTCGGATCAGCATCATAATCACACTCATAATTGAAAATTGAATTCCCAGAGGCTTGTTGATCAAGAATATATGACAGATAGGTACCATCCACGATCTCACTGGTAGTACCTGGTTGTTTGGCCAAATAGTTTTTTAAACCATGATGCCAAGATGCCCGAAACCAACCAAAATAGTGCTCAGAATTCCAGTCCTCTTCACAGTCAATATTGTCTCGGTCTGCAAACGTTCCACCTGTCAATTGTCCAATTATACGGCCATTTTCATCAAACAAAGGAGCACCAGATGATCCTGGTTCGGTCAAACCATTTGAGTTAAGTCCATTCGTAAGGGAATAAGGGTCGTCGTTGTAGCGAACAATCCAATGCGAATTATAACTGGCATCGCAAGCAGCATCAGGATCAGATGGGTCTAACCAATCTCCTATGCTGGGACTATCATCATCAGCAGCAACTTTTTTAATGTCTCCCGCCGGATGATGAATGGTATACGTCATCAAAGGCCTTTTTAAACCATTGTCGGTAGCATCTGCATTGAAGCCGCACAGGTATATATTATAGGCATCTGGAGGCTTTTCCAACAACTCTAGTAAGGCATAATCGGTTTCGTAGTCACCAACAACAAACCGGGCCCCCACTACCTCATCCAGATTGGCGGGATCACTGGTGAGGTCGTTACAGTTATCACTCTGATAATTAAAAGTAACCGTCATAGTTTCTAAAGCCGACAATTCTGATGATGAAAGTTGACAATCCTTATCTAAATCAATACAATGGTAGGCAGTGAGTAAATATAAACGACCACTTTGCTCATAAGTATTGATCATTGCTCCTGTACAAGTCCTGCAGTCGATTTCTAACTTGGCGACTCCATTGGTGTTTTCAGGATATCCACCATTTGGCACGAATATGGGCTTACATTTGACGTTGGGACTACAACCGCTGGATTCTCCTAAATTTGATCCTCCTCCACTGGTTGAAGACCATACGTTCACAAATTGATGCGCCAATCCATTAACGATGAAATTAGAAGTACCCAAGCCATAGGAAGGCTCGAACAACTCAATTACAATACGCTCACCTTTTATATAAGAAGTACGAAACAAACCCGAGGTACGCCCATTTTTGCTTTTGGTAAAAGCACCCAGCGACTGCCCATTAACCGGTGAATACACGTGCACTTCAGCATCTTCAGTGAGAAAAAAGTCTTCGTAGAAAAGGGATATGCCATAAGCTCCTGTCGACACAATTTCCAAGCGCCATACTTTGTGTCCTTCAGGCGTCATGTTCATCACAGCCATGGCTTTAAAATCGAGATTCAAAGGAACTTTTGTAGCGTTGTAGGGTAGCTCTCTGACACCTTTGGATTGGTTCCGACTCAACAAAAGTTGATCATTGTCTTGCAAAGGCGCTATAACTTTTGGTACTACCGTGGCTAAAGCACTTGGTGGGAAGTCGGAAGTAAAAGAGAAGGGAGGACTGTAGTCTCTCACCTGCGCCTCCGACGATTTTGGAAAAAGGGTTCCACTTAGGAACCAGGTCATCAAAAAGATGGCCAATATGTTGGTTCTCATCATTGTGGAATTAATGGTTGCTTGCTTGAGTAGCCATTTGTGCCTTCAAGGCTTCAATTTCTTTTTGCTGGTCGATGGTGTAAAGTGTAAGCTCTTCGATTTTCTGCAACAACACCAGTACAGTTTCAGCTACTTCAAAACTTTGCTCGGCTTCAATCTCTCCGGCAGATTTTACTTCTGGCAAGTGTTTTTCGGTCTTGATGTAGGTTTCCAGGTCTTCCAAAGGCATGAGGTTATAATCTTCCTCAAACACAAAATCACACCAGCTAGCCGTATGCACTTTCAAGACATTGCAAACATCTAAGCGGCCTTTGATCTCGGTATCGCCATAAATGCCCACATTTTTGTTGCTGTAGTAGTTGATAAGAAGATCACCAGACCCAAAAGCATCCAACACAAAATTGGAACCGTCAAAAGATGACTTGAAAAAATTTCCATTGCCTGCATCAATTCGAAAGTCTCCATCAACTTGTAATGTAGATTGTGGGCTTGCCGTATTAACTCCTACCCGACCATTGGCCATTATGAACAAATTTCTTCCAAATGAGCCACCACTGTTGGTAGACATGCCAATGCGTAAGCCTTTCTCACCACCAATATCGGAGAGTTGTAGCGTAGCCTGAGTACTCGCCCAGGAACCAGAGTTTCGTTTTAGGATAAACCCGTATCCTCCCCCGCCTTGCTCCACGGTAAGACTTCCGTTAATGTCGTCAGTTCCAACACCAACTCTACCATTTCCTCGCAAAACCAGTACGTTCTCTCTTTGAATTAGCGCAGGGTTGGTACGGTTTACATAATTGTAACGGAACAAACCATAAGAGTTCTGATTCGTATTCTGGGCTACAGCTTGCCAAGCATAGGTATTGTTTTGATGGTGAATTACCCCACCTTGATTGGCTGTAGTCAAATCTGAAGCAATAAACAGGGCACTTTTGGGTTCATCGCCAGTTTGGAAATCCAAAAGACCCATCGGGCTATTGGTCCCCACTCCGATTTCACCATCGGTGTTAATGGCGAAGTGAGTGTCTGGCCCGCGCACCACCCGAAGGCTGTAATCCGGCACCGACGACATTTGGCTTAGTGGATAGGTCCAATTTTGCTCCAGTGTTAGCAAACTAGTGGCTCCTGAAAAGTTAAAAACAGAATAACCATTATACGTTTCCCGAATATGAAGCAATGAATTTGGATTGTAGGTTCCAATTCCAATGTAATTGGTATTCGACGTTCCGATTGCACTCGGACCAGATGGATGCAGAAGAGCTTGTCCGGTAACGCTACCAACGGAGAGCATACCACAAGCTATTAAAAGGGTTTTAATAGAAGTTTTCATGAGGTTAAATAATTAGTTTCAACCTCAAAATTATTGCTTAAAAAGCCCTGAAATTGGGGATAATGTTATTCGGCAAAAGCACTGCTTCAACCTCTTAAAAGCAGATTAGCAACTGATTCGGCAACGAACAAAGCCAAATTTCCAGAATAAAGACCGAATTTCATTAAAGAAGTGTTATTGAGAATTTAGGGGCATCAGGTCCCTGTTTAGATACGTCTTAGGGAATAAGTTATTCAACTAAATAATTGAAAAAAAAAAATGAAATTCGGTGAAACAACCACCGGTAAAATTATTTTCTATTAAAATGAGAGTGGCCATTATAGAACCTTGCTTGCCCATTGGCGAGTCGCTCAAGGACTTACTATATAACTTGTTTCCATCATCGATAGATATCCAATTGATTCAGGACTACAATTCTGCCCAATTACTCCTGCTCAATCTGCAACCACAAATTGCATTTGTCAACCCTGAATTTTTGGAGAACAAAGGCAATCAATTCATAGATACCTGTAAAGATGTGGCTTGTCAGCTGATAACAATTTCTGATACAACAGATTATGCCTACCGGGCCTTCCGCGCCAATGCCATCGATTACCTCCTATCCCCTTTCGATGCCCAACTGGTGGAAGCGGCCTTGCAAAAAGCAGCCAACCTGGTGGCCCTGCTTGCGAAAAGCACCGAACAGGATCCGCGTTCCAGTTCCAAGCTGGTGATTCCCAAATCCAAAGGCTTTGAAGTGATTCACCCCGATCAGTTGATCTACGGACAAACCGAGGGCAACTACGGCCGTTTGATTTTCAAAAACCGCAATCGGTTAACGGTCAACCTCAACATGAAGCGCCTGGAAGAATACCTTTCTCCGTTTGGCTTTTTTCGGATTCATCAGTCGTACATCGTGAACTTGACTGAGGTAGAAGGTATAGACTCCTTGGAAGATCATAAGGTTTCTTTATCGGATGGTACACAGTTACCGGTCGCAAGGCGCAAACGAACGGCACTTCTGTAGGAAATGAAACGGCAAGTTAAATGGATGTAATTAGGGAGAGACCAGAGAACGAGAGACGAGAGATAGGATGGAAAGATCAATCAACCCGTAATTCATTTTAGCAGCGCAGCCTTCCTCTAGTCTCGCGCTCGTTCTCCGCTCTCGTTTTCGCTCTACGTTTGCAACATTCGCAAGGGGTCATCCGTAGGTGAGTATCAACTTTATGAACTATTTACAACCTTCTTATTGCCTGAATTTTGAGCATGAAGCCATTCAACGCCTGATTGCGGAGTTTGATACCGATGCGCTTTCGGACAAGGAAAAAGCGATTGGGATGTATACCAAGGTACGGGATGGTTGGCGCTATGACCCTTATAGTATTAGCCTTGCGCGGGATAACTATGTGGCCAGTTCGATTGCAGTGCGGCCTTCGGGCAATTGTGTGGAAAAATCGGTGTTGCTGGTGGCCTGTTTTCGGGGCTTGGGCCTGCCTGCCCGCTTGCATTTGGGGAAAGTGAAAAACCACATTGCCGTGGAACGGCTGGTGGAAAAGTTTGGTTCCAACGAATTGACACCCCACGGCATGGTAAACGTGTTGCTCAATGGCCAGTGGCGCAAGCTCTCTCCGGCTTTCAACGCCTCTTTATGCGAACGTTTCCACGTGGCCCCCTTGGATTTCGACGGGGAAAACGATTCGTTTTTACAGGCTTTCAATTCCAAAGGCGATGCTTTTATGGAATATACCGCCGATTATGGACACTTTGAGGACGTACCCCTCGAATTCATGCTGCAAAACATCCGCGCACATTACCCGCATATTTTTAATGTCACTGACGCTGGAACGGAGTTCAAACTCTAAGCCCATCCACCGTATTCCCCTGCAGCCTTCTACCCTTCTGTGGCTACCCGTTTCGGTGCTTACTTTTTGAGTGAGAGCTCTTGCACCTTATTGATGAGCGACATGCGGCAATTGGGCAGGTCGGTATCGATGTCGAAGCATTTGTAGAGTTTCTTCAGGCAAGAGCGCACCCCATCGTAGCTCAAGTGTACTTTATCGGCCAACTGGCGGTTGGTGATTTGTGAATTGTCACACAGGGTTTTGAGAATGTTCCAATCGGATTTGTTGAGCTTGTGGCGCGAGTGGCGACTAATGGAATCGTAATTCAGTGGAGGTGACAATGGGAGTGTTCCCGGCTGCCCGGCAGGAGTAGCAGCACCTTCGGCTACGATAGAAGCTGTAGCAGACGTTTGCCGACGAAAGAAATAAAATGCTGCGCCCGCTCCGGTTCCCAAGGCCAGCAAAAGATACAGCCACATTCTGCTGGTAGGCTTCTCAGCTCCGGTAGAAGCCCTTAGGCTTTGCGCCAACCGCAAGCTGTCGGCGGTTTTGGCTTTCTCAAAGTCCAGTTTGAGCTTTTCCTCAATCAGGTTTTGGTCGGTTTGCAGGGTGTGCAAACTATCGGATAGATTTCTGCTGATCTCTGAAAATTGAAGGGCAACTGCCGTTTCTCCCAAACGTTTGTGGAGCCGGTAGAGCAAGTGGCTGCATTCAATCTGTTGCTCAAGGCTCAATTCCTGGCGGGTTTGCCATCGGTTTTCTAAATAGTAAGCCGCACTGTCCAATTGCTCCTGAGCGAAGTAAATTTCTCCTAAGAGCAGATAAGCCGTATTGAAGCCTCTTTTGGTTTGGTGCTTTTGACAGTGGTGTAAGCCTTTCAAGGCAAAGTTCAAAGCCAGTTGCAGGTCGTTCCACTTGAGATAGGTTTCGGCAATGGATTCTAAAATCACCCCTTTGTATTGCGGGTCGTCTACTTCCTCGCTCTTCATCAGGGCTTTGTTGAGCGTGGGTAGCGCGGCCTCATAATTGGCAGTTTCCAAATACAACCGTCCCAGGTTGGCGTAGGCTTTGATCAAATTGTGGGGATGCCCTTGCGCTTCGAACATGGTGAGGCTTTCGAGCAAAAATTCTTCCGCACGTTCCCAGTCTCCTACTTCCCAGTAGAGGCCAGACAAATTGCCCAAGCTCATGGAGATGAGGTGCGGATGACCTACCTGGCTTCCCAGGAGGTGGCACTTGTTGAAGGCGGCCAGGGCTTCGGTAAAGTTTCCCGAGCCCTTGCTCAACATGCCTCCAATGTTATAGCTATGACAGAGAGAGATGGTATCCAACGATTGTTTGGCCAATTGGGTGGCCTCAGCTACGATTTCGAAACCTTGGGCATAGTCGCCCAACAACTGACAACAATAAGCCCTTTCGATACAGGCTTGCAACACCAAACTGGTGTCTTTTAAGGCCTGGGCAATGCCATAGGCTTGCGTAGCATACTTAGCAGCACTGTCGTGATTGGAAAGTAGAAATTGACGGTTTTGCTGTATCGCCGAGCGGTACTGCTCACGCAGCTGGGCTTCCTCGTTGAAACCGGTACTGTGTACCTGGCCCACCCCGGCGGTGGCCATACGGGAGACGATTAAAAAAACAAGAATTAAAATGGGGCACAAGCAACTGGTTTTCATTCGGGAACACACGGTCATGCGCTCGGTAGATTTGAGTGATTGTACAGGGGATTAAAGTAGCTCAAAAAAAGTTAGGGTCCTAATGAAGAAAAGTGATTTTTTTCGGCGGTTCACCCCCCCTGGTGGAACCGAGTAAAACATACTCAAAATCGCCATAAGTAGTCTAAAAAGCTCCATTTTTCACTTTCCCCTCCGGTTTAAGTGTATTCCTTCCACTAAGCACACCCTCCCCTCCTCGGGTGAACGATTTCACCCCCGGTGAGTGCTTTTTTGCCCTTTGCTTCCTACAAATTTGGCGCTGATCCTTCACCTACATGCCAAGAGAATTGACTCCTTCCACCACCTCCTTTTTACAGACTGCCTTCTCCCATTCGATCGGGAGTAGCTTTTGGTTGGGGAGCATTCAAGTATTGGCTACACCACCTTCTAAAACTTCACCAAAGGGCACCTCTCCTGTTGCCATGTGTGGCAATTATAAGAACGAGCATCTTTTGCTGTCACCCCTCGATATTTATTCACTCACCCAAATCTATATTTCATGAAAAAAAAGTTTTTGAAACGGAGTCCCATACTGTTTGTGGCCCTTATCGGCATTTTCTTTTTAAACATTGGAGGTTTGGCTGCACAGCCGTCCGTGCTGCTTTCAGGCAGCACCATTAGCGGCTACAGCAAATTGAAATCCCCCAATGGCTCGTTTGACCTAAGCATCATCTCGGGGAAGGTGGTTTTGCGCAGAATCGCTACTGGTACGGTCCTATGGTCAAAAGACGGGAATCAGTTGACCTTACAAAGCAGTGGCAATTTGGTCAGCAGGTACCAGTGTAACAACTTTTTGTACCCACCTCCCAATTGCCACTCTTACAACACCTGGTCGTCTGGCACCGCTGGTAGCGGCAGCAACTGCCAGTTGCTCTTGCAAGACAACGGCACTTTGGTACTCCTCAACAGCAGCAAAGACCGCATTTGGTTCGCTGGTGCTCCGCACAACATGGCTTTTTCCGATTGGATGAGCACCATGCCCGATGCCACCTACCTCTCCGAATTGTCCATTCCCGGTACACATCAATCGGGCGCCCTACACAATTGGCTGACTGGCGGTAACCAGGTTACTCTTGGAAAATGCCAAAACGCTCCCATTGACCAGCAATTGGACGCCGGGGTGCGTTTTTTCGACATCCGGGTAAAGTGCGAGCAAAATCCTCAAATATTTCAGTTGTGGCACGGCATTGTGAATCAAAACCAAGATTTTCAGAGTGTATTGGACGCCATGGTGAATTTCCTCAACAATCACAATAAGGAAGTGGTGATCATGCGGGTGAAAAGCGAACCCAATCACGGGTGTAACGACTTCGACGACACCTTCAAAGATTATTTGGACAAAACCATTCCTGGTTCAAACCCTGCCAAAACCTACAGAGATTATTTCCACGATGTTAATGGTGTACCCAAACTGGGGGATTGCCGAGGCAAGATCATGATGCTGAACAAGATTGGCAATACCATCGTCAATGGCATGATAAGCTCAAGTTGGGATAGCAACACCAAAAAAGATGTTATATCTACCACCTTTAATAGTATCGGTTCCGGAGATTTTGTGGTGCAAGATTTCTACAGTATGTCCGGAGCCATCAATACAGTATTGATTGAAAAAGGGAACGTTTTTAGTACTCTTTTTGACGAGGCTGTAAACGCCTACGACCCTGCTCAGAGCCATAATACGAGAGCCAAAACCATGTACCTCAACCACACCAGCGGAGCCACCTTTTCAGGAGATACCCGACCAGCGACCAATTACATGTACAACATTGTGGAGAACAAACTTACCCAAGGCTCTTCCAGAAGGCGGTGTGGCATCATTGCCATGGATTTTATTGACGAACGCTACGAGTTGGTGTGGGGTGCTTTTCCCTGGTATTATCAAAATAGCTGGCATTTCGTCAATAAGATCATTCAGACCAATTATTACTAAAGGTCCTCATAAAGGACATGCGCTGAGGAAAAGCATTCATATGCTGAAGCAATAGCGCTCCAACCGCTTGGTTACTCCTGCTCCGGTGAAAACAAGTCATTATTCGGGCACGCTCACGCTCTATAGGTATTCCATCCTTGGGCTGGTGCCTTCACCATCGTAGGATTCGTCCTATTTCACTCAAATCTATCTCAAATGAAAAACTCATATTTTAGAGGCAACAACCTGTTGCTACTGGCTTTGATCGGTGTTTTTAGCTTCAACACCGGATGGCTGGCCGCCCAAAGCTCGGGCCATGGTACGGACCGGCTTACCTCTGGCCAATCTTTGTGGAACAACCGCTACATTGAGTCGCCGAACGGAACGTACAGGCTGCAACAAGAATCCAACTACATTAAGTTCAAAAAGGGCTCTACCACGTTGTGGAGTCAGTTGGGCAATACCTTCCAGCTACTGAGCAATGGCAACCTGGTTACCTGGAAATGGTGTACACCAAATCATTGCTGGCCCTTCGACCCATCGGATCAGTACCAACATTGGACCTCGGGCACTTCGGGCAACAGCAACAGCACCTTGATCATTCAGGACAACGGTACGCTGGTGCTCATCAACAGCAACCACGATCGCATTTGGTCGGCGGGAACCTACCCCCAGCGGATGGATTTCAAAGATTGGATGAGCGGATTTCATGACGATACTTACCTCTCGGAGTTGTCCATTCCAGGAACCCACCAATCGGGCGCTACGCACAACCTGCTCACGCCAGGAAATCAAGTGAACCTCGGAAAATGCCAAAACACGAGCATTGCTGAGCAATTGGATGCCGGTGTGCGGTTTTTCGATATTCGGGTAAAATGCACCGGCAACCCACAAACGTTTGAGTTGTGGCACGGCATCGTCAACCAGCACCAGGCCTACCAGAATGTATTGGATGCTATGGTAACGTTTCTTAGAAACCACGACCAGGAAGTAGTGATCATGCGGGTGAAGGGTGAAAACAATAACGGCTGCACCAACTTCAATACGACCTTCAACAGCTACCTGAACAATACCGTACCGGGTACCACAAGGACCTACAGAAGTTTTTTCTACAACCGAAACGATGTGCCCAAGTTGGGGCAGGCGCGCGGCAAGATTGTATTGCTCAGAACGGTAGGCAACATTAGTGGTATGATGAGCTCGGGTTGGGCCAACAACACCAAAAAGGATACAAAGTCGGTAACCTTCCGCGGCCTCGGCTCTGGCGACTTTGTGGTGCAGGATTTCTACGAAATCAATAGTCTGCTCAACACCAAGCTAATTGAAAAAGGCAATGTGTTTGGCGACCGGTTTGATGAAGCGGTGAATGCTTACAATCCTGGCAACTCCAACACCAATTTCAATGGGGTAAAAACCATGTACCTCAACCACTCCAGTGGAGCTTCTGCCATTGGAGACACCCGGCCGGTTGCGAATTACATGTACAACATTGTGAATGGTAAACTCAATGGGGTTTCTTCTCGCAGCCGCTGTGGCATCATTGCCATGGATTTTATCGACGAGCGGTATCATTTGGTTTGGGGCATTTTTCCCACTTACCAAAAGAAGAAGTGGGATTTCGTTAACAAAATTATCCAGACCAACTATTACTAAACCAACAGTGCATCCAACCTCCCATCGATTCGCACCGCATACGGGATGCAAGGCATCGGTATGTAATGCTCCGAACGAATGGCAACGACTTTTAAAAATCAAAAAATAACCGATATGAAAACACTTTTTAGTTTTATAGCTGCTACCGTGCTGGTGAATCTGGCCTGGGCACAACAGCACCCCCAGGGTATGCAACTCCCGCTGCCGGATCAGGAGGTCCTTTCTTTAACCGTCACCACGACTTCGCCCGAAAGCTGTCCGGGAAAATTTGATGGCAGTGCCGAAATCGCTACCCGAGGGGGCGTTCCTCCTTACCAATACCAATGGTCTACGGGTGCTACTACTGCTCAAATAGCGGGGGTAACACATGGTGAATACCAAGTGACGGTGACCGACCGACAAAAGCACCAGGGTGTGCTTACCGTGACGGTAGAAAACGGGAGCTCGCTGCACCTGGATACCTACGTAGCGACTAAAAACGCCTGTAAACCGGGAGCGAAGGCAGAAGCGGGAGCCATGGTCAGCGGTGGCACAGCACCTTACGAATACCACTGGTCCGATGGTACCCAAAAAGAAAAAGCCAAAGGCCTCGCGCCCGGCGATCATTCGGTGGTAGTGGTTGACGCTAGCGGATGCTTTGTTCGAGGGGCGGTACACGTGGAAGCAACTGAATCCCTCACCGCTCAGGTAGTGGTCGATCAATACGTTTCTTGTTTTCATTGTGCCGACGGCCGCATCAGTGCCCTGATCGGTGGCGGCAAGGCGCCTTACTCCTACCGGTGGTCTACCGGAGCTACTCTGGACAAAATTGCCGGCGTGAACCAAGGGGACTACGAGCTGGTGGTTACCGATGCTAACGGTTGCTCGGCTACCGCCGATTTGGTGCTGACGCAAGAGCACGCTACCCGGCCTGCCAACGCTACACAGCCTTCGGCTGAGTTGGTGGAAACCCAAGCAGCTCCTGAAGTGGTGGTGTATCCCAACCCAAGCCAGGGCATGGTTTACCTCGCTTTGGAGGCTGGCCACCAAATGGAACGCCTCGAAGTGCGCGACATAACTGGTAAATTGATCCGAAGCGAATCGGTTAAGCCGGAGCAAACGACTTTGGACCTGAACCTGGAAAACCTGGACAACGGGGTGTATTTTCTACATCTTTCAGGTGAGTCGGGGCAAATCACGCACAAAGTAATACTCCACTAATCCGATTCGAACGCGCGCGCTGAAAGAACAGGCAATCGTTGCTGAATCAACTTGAAGATTGTTTTTGCATGGATTGGGGCTGTCTTACCAAGTATTCGAGCTTACTTTTTCAAAAAGTAAGTTTCCTCCACAGTGAGGTAAAACTGGTGAGCTAGCCCTAATCCATTCCTACTCACTTTTTAAGCTTCGGACATTGCCGTTTGGACCCTACTTTGGGTAGATCATATTGGGGCTTTCCACTTTTTCAAAGTACCCTCTATTCCCTGGCCAATATGCCGCCTACGAGCTTACAACACACTTTACCTTCCTATTTTATTCATCCAATATCTATCTCACCTATTATGAAAAAATACACTTTTTACCTGGTGGCTGCTCTTACTGCCTTGTTATTTTCCTGTCAAAAGGAACCCATAACGCCCGTAAATTCTCCTACGCCAGCAGAAGAACAGCTGCAAGTAGAAGAATATGTGCCCCGCCGGAGCAGCGTGACCGAGAACCTGAAAATTGTCACCTTCAATGTGTATGGAGCTTCCAAAAGCGAACTGGAAGATATCCGCGACAATTATTTCTCGGGGGATGAAAATATTATTTGCCTCCAGGAGGTGGACGACGTTGGTGAAGTGTTGGATGTTTTTAATTCCGGACCCAACCATCGGAATGAGAGCTCCTATAGTTCTTACCCCTATTATAGTTCCGCAAAAAACTATGCAGATAAAAAAATCTTCCAGCCTCGTCCGAAAAACTATGTGATGATTCTATCCAAGTTTCCAATTATAAAACAAGATGCCAAGTTGATCCAAAAGGATCCGGGAGGTGATCGGTGGAGACGGCACGGACAATACGTTAAACTAAAAGTGAACACTTCCACCAATATCGACCTTTTCCACTACCACAACACCTACAATTGGCACAAAAACGGCTCGGAGTGGGAAAAGAAAGGCATGGAAGCCTTCCGCGACTGGGTGAAAAGCAAACTGGGTATCAGCAATCTCAGTTCGCGCTCCAACCTTTTTCTGGCGGGAGACTTCAACCTGAAGACACATAGTCATACCACTACCATCCTGGGGTCAGGGCTTAACTATGCCTATGATTGGGTAGACTATGTGGTATCCACCACTACTTCCATCAACAGTGAGAACTGGAAAGATGGTGCCCCCATCTCCGATCATGATTTGCAATGGGCCGAGTTCAACATGTCGACCAACCGGAGCAATGCCCTTGGCAAAGTGGTAAGGGTATATGAGCACTCGAATTTTGGGGGCCGAATGGCTTCTTTCGAATATGGCAACAATCCCGACATTACCAACACCCACGCTTTGTCTGGTGACATCGATTTCTGGAACGACCGCATTTCTTCTATTCGGGTTGCCGGAGGTTTGCAACTGTCGGCCTGGGAGCACAATTCCTACAACGGGCAGGTGTATTACTGGCCACAAATCAACAACAGCGGAACCCTCAGTTCTTTAGGAATGAACGATCGGATTTCCTCCTTATCGGTGACCTTCCGTTAGTACTCCATAAGCTACTACGGGTTATAGAGGCCGTTTCGCAAGAGGCGGCCTCTTGTTTTTTCCTCAAAGTTGATGCTGCGATGGTGATGGCTGTCCATTTTTGAAACTGTTTTATCAAGACAAATCCAAGACAACGAAGGATTACCCCAACTTAACACACACCACTCTCATCGCTTGCTATGCACTCGAACCTACGGCTCAACCGTAACAAAAATGCCACTTGGAGGAGGATTTTTACTGCCGCTCAATGTCCAGGGGATTCCGATTGAATTAAGGTTTTTCCGTTGGCTATATGTCCGGGGAAGTTGAATTATTTCAATGTTAATGCCCCCGGTCCCTGAGCGGACGTGTCCGCCGACTGGCTGAGTCGAAGGGCCAAGGGGGGATGGAAAAAGAAAATGCTAAAACCAGAGATGATATTAT
>ERZ1740068.722-NODE-722-length-13624-cov-5.446533_pt1 | contig 13624 bp, 14 predicted proteins | sample MGYA00581735_ERZ1740068 | MGnify/ENA primary metagenome ERZ1740068 (study PRJEB43018, sample SAMN04849740) | marine metagenome | isolation source: floating plastic debris | place: Pacific Ocean | collected 2008-08-30 | study: EMG produced TPA metagenomics assembly... | reverse complement strand
AACCCAGGCTAATAATTCTCCTCCTAAAAAATGAAATTTTGGCAAATTTCGAATTATTATAACCACTCATAATTCTTCTGCCATTTCAAGACAATGAATAACTCCATAGAGACAGATTTGCACAGTCCTCTTTCCTTACCGTCCGTCCGCACTAATGATCCATCTAAGGTTACGCTCATCGTCACTATTCAATTGGCCTAAATCAGTTACTAAAACATAAGCAGTGGTCCAGTTACTCAGAGGGTGCCGACAATAATTTAGATGCCAAAACTTTTCCCCTGCATACGTATATACATACGTATAACATACACAACCCCAGTTCCATATTTTGGATGGAACGGGACAAAAAATTAAGAATTTGGTTGGGTTCAGGATGCCAGAAGTAGTCTCAGGTTTAGATTGGGTATGGACAATGGACATGGTACCATGCAGTATTGCTGCTAGAATTATCGCCAAACCCATTGTAAACCGTTCTTTGGAGGACACTTTGCAGCTGATTTGACATGACATTGAATGAAAGGCATGTACGGCCAATACAGTAAGAATGATTTGCCTGAGCCCCCTCTAAAACCCTTATATATCATTATTCTATTGACAAGAACTAAACAAAGTTTCAATTTTTTATTTTGAGTTGTCCGTTTCGGGAACAAGCGGAGATAACCCTACCCATTTTGAACCCATATCCGAGGTGCCTAACCCAAAATTTCAGGTTCTCCTGTCCTGAAATCCTGATTCATCCATAGTTGGCACATTTTATTGTTTTACGCTCTTTGTTAATTATTTTTATTTTCTCCAATGAAATGTCATTTCTTTGAAGATAAAAGAAACGGTGTCATATTGTAAGCCTCCAGTTGCAGCCAGTTACATCACAGCAAATCAAGGGTGTGACCCCGCAGCCTGGACCACACCTACCTATATAAATGATGAGAATGGTGGTGATTATTGTAAAGCTTCATGTCCATCCATCCAACCTGCAAGATGCTGTGATGGAAACAATGTTACAGTTAATGTAGAGTGAGTATGCATCATAGACCTTTAGAACTCAAATGAGATTATGCTGCATAAAAAATGAAGCATTGTCTCACATCTACGCTAGAAAGCACCTTATATCACAAGTTTATTGTAATTATTTTGTAGAGTCTGTAAATCACCCAGTATAACAAATGTAACATTGATCAATGACCATATTAGTCAAGACAGGTGTGTGTGAAGATGTTTGTGATAAAACCTGCATAGTTAGTACCTTTGAAGTTGACTGTGGCGGCAATTTGACTCATGTGTACACAAATCATACTGGAGAGTGGGCATTGGTTAGTATTTTTATATCCTCGTCTTTACTCCATAAGCAGGTGAGCCCCGCATATCCAAATCAACTAATCATAAAATAGATTCAAAAATTATAACTTTGGGGTTTGGAGAATTTTTTCATTATAAATCTAGTCCTTGGCTATTATTGCTATTGTCTTGGGGGCCAGAGCGTACAGAGTATTACTGAAATGCATAAATGTCTGCAAGTTGGTTATGCATTTCATTGAAGTTTCTTATTTTTCCTCCTTATTTTCAGACAAATGACTACTTCCCATCAGTTCATGAAGTATGCTCAAGGTAGGTAAGATAATGGCAACTCACTTTGCTTCAGTCGCTTGGATCAGAGCTTCAGAGAACTGGTATTGATTCCAAGCCAATCTTTCGCATTATTGAGAATTAAGATTTACCATGCAAGAAGAAGCATTCTAGCACTTTTGTTGTAGCTGACTTTCTTGTGTCCTTCTAGATCAGATGGCCAATGTATGGCTTGAAGATCTATCATAGGTTGATTGCATAAATATAGATTCAAATGACAATACTTAAGTAATGCTGAGTTAGGTGTTTTACAGTGGTTGTGATAAGTATCCAAACTGGATCAGAGCCTGCAATGATGAGCATCTCTCTACAATGACAAGCAGCAGTGAAGCAACTCCGACTCCAACTTACCTTATCTCAACTGGTCACACTGCGACAGAAACCTTTTATGAACTATTTACAACTGAAACATTAGCCTCCCAATCAACTGAAGGAATCACATCAACCCAACAATCCACAGAAATAAATACAGCAAAACAACCTTCAGCAGTAATCATCACTCAGCTGTCAGCTGCTAATCATACTGCAGGCTGTGATTGTAATTCAGACACTGGATTTGTCATATTTTTGGGATTCAGAAGACTGTCAAAGGTGAGTAGATTCTCCATGCAGTTTAAGTATAGCTCACATTTTCATCAGAATTTTTGTCAGCTGAAACATTTGATATCTGTTTATCCATGAGGCAAGGAGGCATTGTTGTTTGGAGTTCCAGATTCCAGCATGATGAAGCAGGTATTTTGTGATTTTTCTTTGTTTTTTGATTGAAATGGTTTTTAAGGTAAGGCATCCTGCAAATCTGATTTATGAATCTACCCCCAATGCCCGTCTATACATCGCTGTACTTGACATGGAAAATAAAAATTTAAGATTTATTAGTTTTATAATATTTCAGATGATTTTTGAAATATTTAACTGAGACAGGAGATTATACGTTTATGGGTTCACAAAGGAAGACAAGGGAGGTGACAGCATGGATTTACATCCATGGTGACAGTGACAGATATTACCTCACAGTTTTGCTGGCCTTTTTAAACCTGATGGTCTGTAAAAAGATCAACCCGCAGCATATATCATAAATGACTTGTAAATGATTTTATGGTAATTGTAAACGCTGTGCTGTCATTTCTGGAACAACGGAGTTGTCCTCTTGTTTGTTGTGAGGAGATTACTCTAATCAAACTTTTTTAGAATGTTGACTGTACTGATCTGTGTCCTGTATGGTCAGACTGGAAAGAGTACTGTCAGTGTAGTTATGGAAGTGGTGTCAAAGTCTTCTCAAGAATTTGTGTGGCTAAGAGCAAACCAGCGCATACATTACTACTAGCAATGCACAATGTGAGTTTTTACTGTTTTGGAAAAAGTCAATTCTGTGGCGAGCCTTTCATGTAGAAAGGTTTTCAGCATGTTTAACTATCCGATGCTCAAATTTAAATCCCAAACCTCAGTATTCTCATTATTCTCATACAACTTCACACATCTACTGGAAAAAAACTATATTGCTGTATTGTATAATTAGGGACTTCGTTGTTGATCATAAAACATACGTGATGAACAAAACGTCTCATGTCATGATTTATATTAGGCTAGGGTAATGACAATAAAAGTATGCTGGAATGCATTGTGATGCCTACACGTATGATAAATCATTTATCATTCAAGCCCCATTGGATGCATTGGTTTTGAAGGTGAAAGCGGCGTCATCAAACTGGAGCTCTCAAGTATGGAGTGTGACTGTCCCACTATAGTACGAGTGAGTCAGTGTTACTGTCGCTGGAAATATGGCAGATTTGGTTATGAGTGTATAAAACAACATCCAGATCCTGTGGGTGGTGTCTGTGGAAAAAGTGATGTTGTGCCTATGTACTGTGGAGATAGCTGCAACAGGTAGTTGGTATAACGAAAAAAATACACATATTGCAATCAAACTGCAGCGGTAAGTCACTCAGTTCAAACCCCTTGTAACCCAAAAATTTGTCTGAATTAATTATGATTATCCAGAATTGGGGACATGAGCTACCCACTGGAAATCAGTCCGATCTGTCTAATTCACTAAAATAGTTCACCAGATCTCCATATGAGTGTGAAATCTGGATACTAAACAACCCCCATATGTGCTTCATACTTTGGGTTACTCAAGGAATATTGAGCAAAGTGTAATTACCCTGAACAGTTATAAGTTGGGTTGAGCAGTCCGAATGAACTGAAACTTTGAATGATAGATTTTGAATTGACCAGCTTACACTGTACTGTATATTGCCCTAGTTTCAATCAAGGTTGTAAATATTGGTCTTGATTTAGGGCATTTAGATGCAGCACAGTGTTAAAAGCATGATTGGAATTCATATTTCTGATGATATCACAATTATAATTTAGTAACCTCAAATCCAGAAATCATTACCCCTCTGCAGAATATTTGTGTAGGGAAGCCTGCAGTAAAGCACCAACAAAATGTATATGTACGATGTAAGATAGAAAAGACGGTTGATAAAAAACAGCAAGGACATGAAATGATATGATACAGAATACCCTAACAGAATATGAGGAGTGTCAATAAACAGTATTTGCAATATACGTGTAGAAGCTTTTCAATCTTATGTCTTGTTTTCTACATGCAGATGGTCAGAGTGGTACAGCTGGAGTAAGGAATGCTCATCATGTGCCATTGGAGTTGAATATGGAAACAGAACAGGGACCCGCATCTGCATAATAACCAAGAAAATAGATAGTAAAATCAAGATTCCTATGTAAAGCAATAAGCAACCCTTAGACTTCAACTGAGTTCTTTGCAGACATACTTCCATATTTTAATCCATGTTTATTTCACTTTGTTGTTTTGTAGGTGTTCAGTACATTGGCGATGAGATATGCAGCGTACCGAAGGAGGAGTCATAAAATTGTGTTTTTCTGGATACTCCTGGAGTAACTGGCAACATTGTGATTGCCAATCAGGCATTCAGATCCGTACTCGGTGAGCATATTTCTGATTGACTAGATTTGTATTTGTAGGATATGCTGTATAATCTACGGTCAAAATTATCGCTAGAGTTTGTCTTTTGTTTTATTCCCAGTCAAACATCCTCTTTTATACCCACCAAATTTCATCGACAAGAGCTAATGAGGTCCCTGCATAAAACGTTGCTGACTCCATTTTTAGCAGTCATAGCGTATAGGAGAGTTGAGGAGCACTCATAGCGGAATTATTCAGACTCGATGCTCTATGGTGTGGCCTCATATAGCGCATACTACCGTAAATGATCTGATACAATCCCTGACACTTTAAAAAATTTTAAAACTGTAGAGGAACTCTATTACTTCTAATTTCTTTCCTAGACAACAAGGATTGTCTAATATTTCAGCTCTGGATATGGAGAACACCTGCAGTTATCAGATACTCCCCACAGTGATTCCAAAATCACATATTTTCATGACTGGGGTTTCTATTACACATGGGCTTCTATGAGACCATTCACAGTATTGCTATTATGCGCCATAAATTTTATCATGCATGAAAAGGAGTGATAATCTTCATTAACTCACATATGGCCTGCTTTAAAGCGGAACAGTTTTCCTTACAGATGCTCGGCCAATGACCATTGGTCAACTGACGATACAACCAAAACGACTGTGACTGAGTACATGTCATCATATAAGCAATATGTTGAAAATCTGACGACAAAGCTTGATGTAGAAGGCCAGCCGGGAGCCCGGCGCCTGAAAAGAGATTCTGCCTCTCCTCCAGACATAATTGTACCCCATCAAATAAAAGCTTCTGATACAACTAATACTTTTTCTTATATTACTACAAGTACACCTGCTGCAGGTTCACCTCTACAAACAAATACAATCATGACTTCATCTGTGATGCCTTCTGCAGACAAAACTAAAACACAAAAAACGCCTGCTTTTCAGACCAATGCAACACAATATACGATGATGGCTGTTCAGACCAATACTACAGCACCAACTATAATGCCATATACAATGCCAAATACGCTGATGGCTACGATCACAACAAAAGCAACAACATCTACAATATCCGCACTGCAAGCAAAAGTAACATCATATATGGAGACTAATAAAAATAAAACTACAAAAGGAGCAAAGAGGAATCAAACAAAAATTACAACGATGCCTCATAATTCAACTTCAACTTATCAAATCACAGCTGATACTGCGGCATCTCCACTGACAGCAACTCCTTCAACGCTTGTGACAAACCAGACAAGCAAGAGTACTCATGAGTAGGCCTACACTATAGGCTATGTTACAAGGAAAACCAGTTACAATTACGTTCCACTCAACACAACTACTGATCTGGAGTTTCAAGAGGCGTTATCTACCAAACGTCCACTGCTGCAGTCTACCATAAAAGGTTAACGGACAACAACTGCACAAGATATTTATGATGCTGAAATTAACATGAAAATGAATAAAACTGGTATGTTCAGCACGATCGTTCACTCAGAATCAACTGTGGAAACTCCAGCTACCAGCACTGAGTGGGATTTTATTTCTGTTGATGATGATGCAGTTCAGTCAAATAAAGAGCTAGGATCCAACACAAATAAAACAAATTCTGGTATTCTGGTAAATCTAACATCTAGCGTGCTTCCAACCACCACAAAAGAGTTACCTCATGAAGTGGTTGCTCGTACTACCACTAAAATATTTCATCAACAGAACTTGACAGCTTCATTCAATGTTACAACTTTCTCACAGCTCAGCTCAGAGACTATCGGTAGCGACTCAGCTTTGCTTGTGTCTTCACCAATGGTGCCTTCTGCTGTTATAGTCGATGAGAGACCATCTAGAGAAAGCAATCATATAACAAAGCTACCTCTAATTGAAATACCAGGTATGCACATTGTCTTCATTTTTTTCTCTCCTTCATTGCCGTGGCCCTGTACGAAAAGTTGAACCAGTTGTGTATGCTGAACTAAGGAGTAAAAGGAGATTACCTTTACATGTATTACTCTTATTTGGCAAAATGCAATTTTCAAAGGACGCTGAGATGACAGCATATACATTACATGTACACCGATGACCCTGATTTCGCAAGCATTTAATTGTAAGCTTAATTTCTTGATTGCTGTGGTTGTGCTATGAAAACTGTAATGCATGAGCATCCAACACCTGATAAAGTTGTGATCTACCTTTTACATTGGTGGCGCATATTTCGCTGCACGGAATTAAAGAACACAGAGAAAAGTTTGTTACTAGCGATGCAAGTTTCTAAGCCAAGCTTTGGAGTGATTGCTCTTTGCGTCTTCATGGAGAAAACCAATACTTGTGCGGTGTTGGAGGTGCGATTATACATGTAGAACTGTGCCTTTTATTATTATTATTTTATGTTCTCCATATGGCAGAGTCTCTGCTCACAGTAGCATACTACATGACCGCATATCTGTTCTTGTGTTCAAGAACGGGCCAGTAGTGAGTACTACCAGCCATAATTCTGATCGCTAGGACCAGTAGAACCCAAGCCTGGCAGATCACAACCGCCACATTATTTTCCTTTGCCGTCGTAGCAACTGATAGTGATTTGAGACTCAATTTTATTATGTGATTTTGACCATTGACTGTGTCAATGACTTGGAATACTTTTGTCTTCAACTTTCAATCATTGACCCACAAAAACAGGTGGAAACGTGATAGCTTTGCCAATGAGAATAACTATTTGCAGTATGGAATTGTCTTCTCTGATTTACATCACACCCTGGTTTTTGTTTTGGTTTCAACTACTGTCTAATTCTTCTCTTCGAAGCTTTGAACATGAAGGCACCCCCAAAATGACATCTGTTAAGATTTAATTCTTTGAGAGGAATCTGATGGTGATTACATATTAAAGATCAAAGCAAACGGCGTATGTATTTTGACGTGCTGTTTCCCAGCTGTCTCTTGCATTAAATATTAAATAAGCTGGGAGAAGTGCTAAATGCAGCAGCATGCTGTCATGGGACCAGTGTTTTGAACCAGTAAAATGCATTGGTTGCAAGCACTCAAAAAGTCCAAAGGTATATTCTATCAGTGGAATTTGACACACGCCTCCACTTTATAAACACATTCGTTAGGGTTGTGACAAGGATCTAAGCACAATCAAGCGGGCTAAAAGGGTGATGGTCTTAAAAGAGTTTTTTTTGATGGTATACTGATGGTACCGCTATGTCAAAAAGCATCTCTTAAGTTTCAGCTACATTTCACTGAGCAACTTTACTGAGAAAAACTTTTAATTTTCATTATCATGCACAAGCAAAATGGACATGTATATCAGGCATCAAAAATTGGTTATTTTTCCAATGAAGGTATTGAATAAACTGCTTGTTGATGAATTGTTGAATTTGCGCTTCATCAGCCACTGATGGCCACTGATTTTGTTGCTGATGTTTTCATAACTTGCTAGTTACTTGCTACCAAGTTATCATATGAATGTCATTGTAGAATGGTGTATAGAGTCCAGAGATTGTGAAGAAATATGCCCTAAACTCTCTAAAACATGGAATAAATGGACCGAGTGCAACTGTAATGAAAACACCAGATATAAACTTTGCATGTATCCTTCCGACAGTCGGGAAGACCATCTCTACATCAATACTACTAATGAGGAATGCAAAGATGATATCATAGAAAGGAGAGCATTTTTTGAGCCAGAATGCTACAGTGAGTGGAGCCAGTGGAGTCCTTGCAACTGTTGTAATACAAAGAGTTACAGGTATGTATGTATTCATCAACTACCCTACCGACCTCTTTTTTCAAGGGTCTCAGTTTCACCGACGACTCAGCGAAAAACAAGATTTTGCATTGGGTTCTAGTTTTCACTGATTTCCAAAGGTCAAGAATCCCTCAATGCAGTTACTATAATATATGAAATCAAAATCCTCTGCATACTAAGTTTTTACTTTTTAAAGATTACATACTAGCGAATAACAAAAAATTGAGACACAAATTCAGTTGGATAAAAACATCATTATCGTAGCATGTCTTTGTTACTCAATCCATAATTTTTCAACCAACAGGATTGATTGATGATAATTTATAAACTGCCTTTCAAATCAAACCTCCTCATCGTTAAAAGAAACTGTTGAAGTTTTGAACCCAGAGACCTGTTTTTGTAACTTCTATTTCAACTGCAAAACAGCATTTTATATTTCTTTCTGGGGTTAGAAAAATGTGGTTGGGTTGCTGATTTTAGGCCCATAATAGTTCAATTTGGATATACATGTAGTTTGACTTGAAATATTATGTTTCGGGGTATAAATGCAATGATCTGAAATCAGCATACCTCCTAATGTCCTGGTGTTCTGGGTTTAACGCTACCCCTCTGATCACCCTTTTAAAACATTTCTATTAGGGCATCAACAGGTTGCCAGTTACTACTGTGAGACAGATCAAAAGTTTGTCCATGAGGGTGTTAATTTGATGATTTTATTATAGCATATATACCAGCTATATACCAGCAGGGTGATCTTGAGATCATCAACCTGCCTACCCCGCGATACAGACAATTGAGCACCTTTGAGCGCTTTTTCCACGTTTCTATCTCGAGCTGTTCTCGTGTGAAAGAGCTGTAAACCGCATACACAGGGTGAACAACTCCAATGCAGAAATCTGGTAGCTTCCTGTTAGAGTCGTTGCTCTATCAAATTTTTGTTTGTACTTTGTATTGATAGAACAAGGGCTTGCAGGGGAAATATGACTTGCACGGGCTGGACAGAGGAAAGTCAATCTTGTGCGCCGACCAAATGTGTTTACTGGCAGTCTTGGCAACTTTGGTCTGTGTGTCAGAGGGATGATGGGGATTGTGGTATTGGTGGAACGTGCAGTAGACAAAGACGTGCTAACTGCGCTGGAGTTGGACCCACACAGAAGGCACAGTGTGTTCTCAGGTATAAGGGACATGGTTGTATAGCTTTGTCAGAGGCGCTTGTTGTCAAAATTTAGGTTCAGTCTTGGAATGAGTCAGCTGTAAATATAAATCAACTTACCAAGATTTAGGGTTTACACTAACTTTTGCCAACTGTCCATTCCTTTCAAAACAATGCATTGTCTTGTTTGCAAGTTTCTGAGCAAGCTTGATACACACTTCACCACGTAAACAGATTGAAACTTTTCACAGAAAGCTCAGCCATCATCGATGTGTACGAGGTTTGTGAAGTTTGGAGGTCAGTTAACCATAAAATATTCTCAATCCTTTTTCAGCTGAGTTCTGAGTTGCATCCAACTAATCCTACCCAGATCTGCTTGATTGCAGGCATTTGCATATACCATAGGCATATAATAATTATTATATGCCTATGGCATATACCATGGTGTATTCATAAGGTGTTTTGCTCCTAATTTTTACAGGCATGACAGCGAGTCTGAGATGAACTGTACATCATACCGATGTGAACGGAATGGTCTGTGGGGTAACTGGAGGAGTTGGAGTAAAGTATTACTATGTGGGACATCTCAAAGGATCAGATCACGTGAATGTGAAAGGTAAGTGCAATAATATCGGCCAACAATTTCCGGATGAGGCATAGGGGATTTCTATTGATTTTCGCCAGAAAGGCATGCAAAGGCAAGGTAGGACTAGCGCTTGATTCTATTAATTTGTTCTGAATAGTTATAGAACTGTAGAATCGTGGAGTTTATCTAGCTGTAATGAAAACTGCTGGCAATGCATCAAAGATGAGAGAAACAAACTGTGTCATCAAAGAAACTGTACCAGGAGCTGTGCTATTAGTAATCAGCTGCCAAGCGAGGACATCCACCTAAAGTTTAAGTGTCAAGGTGATATATCTCTCGATCAAATATTGTAATTCTATGCCACTCAAAGGCCTCTGGTATAACTATAAATGGAATATTCAATAATACTGACCATAACTTCAGATGGGCTTCAGATGTGTCAAAACTGGTGCATAGTGGTACAGGCTCACTTTAATTCTCCACGGGCACTTCAATTTTGAAGCTAAAAATAGGTTACTTACTTTTGCAAATCATTCTTTCTTAGTAATACTGATATATGTGTATCCGATATACCTGGTACATCAATGTGCATATTGCATCCTCTTTGCAAGCTCAGTTATTGACATGTACACTGTAGACAGGTGGGATATATATTTGATATAGATTGGTAGGTTACCACTTTCTATGGCACATGTTACAGGTGAACAGTTTGGGGCAGACACAGAAACCCAGATAGTAACATGTGGTGAGATCTTACCGCTTAATATCAGAGGCAGGGGCGTACTTGACTGCCCACAATGTTTTGTTTTGGAGTTTGTTTCCCAAAAAGGGGACAAATGTGAAATTCAAGGTTACAAAATTGACAGTTTTTGTCCGACAGATAATTTACCTGAGCTCCAATCCTTGTCAGTATGGCTATTTTGACTATAATTTTTGCTAAAATTGAGAACTTTGAAAAAGAGTAAAAACTAGTTTGTCAGATTGTCAGCCACCTTTGTGGCTGCTATAATCTAAGTGTGGGACCTTTGACCGGAAAACTTGTCGCATGTCATATTTATGTGTTGTGTTGTGTATTGAATCGAAAAGAAAGATTGTGTACCTGGGGGCTGTTTCAATTTGAAAAATGCTTATGTTACTAATCTTAACTTCTTTGTTTGGAGGCATGAATGTCACAGATTCTTGCTTAAATATTGGCTTATAAGCAAATTTTTTCTTCCTTAACTCCTTGTTGAAACAGCCCCCTGGTAGGCCCGCAGGCTGCAACAGACTGCATTGAATCGGGTCTGTCTAGCTGCTGACCAGAAGTTTAAAACATTTGTATACTTTAGGTAACAGTACTGCATGGTCAGACTGGGGTAGATGTAGTATAACATGTGGTAATAGATGGGGTAAGCAGTACAGGTCTCATACTTGTCTTCTAACAGAGGAGGAAAGTAGATCAGAACTGTGTAAACATACACTGTACTCACAGATTCAGCCAAAGTGGTGCATTGGATATGGAAAATGTCCAGGTAATTAATCGCTCTTGCCAATGTGCATAATGTGTCAATAAAGTCAGCTATCAAAAGTTGAAAGTTGAATAACAAACCAGATTTAATTCTGGTTTAATACGAAGCCAAAGGTCATTGCAGATATTTTGGTGATGGTGTGAGAATAATCCCACTTTGCTTTTCCCAATGCCAATGGTTGCTTGGTTTTCATCAGAGATCTCAATCGTAGTCAGTTTTGAACTCATAAACCTAATTTCTTCTTTTTTTATCCTCGCGGGAGCGTCTCAGAGTCTGAGCGCTCAGACTATTTTTCCGGCTATTTTTCATCCAAAAGTCATCATCTTTCAGTGTCATGATAATGTATACAATATGATTATTACTTTATACTACAGGATTAATGGTGAAGATGTGTATTTGACTTCAATATATCAATTAAAAATAGTCAAAATGGTGCAACTTGGTATGTATTTATAATAATGATTTGCTTGGGATTTGCGTGCTATTTAACTTGCGACAACATTGGGGCTTGCAATATCACTGAAGCAGCAGAATAACAACCCAGGTTCTCAAACTCAATCTTGAGTATCACTGCCCGGAGCCCCTATTGTGAATCTGTTCATATAATAAATAACGTTGATGTTGTTTTCTTTAGATTATGAGGTTATCCCAACATTTGTACCAGAACAGGAAAAGGCTAAAAACAAGGTGATTGAGGTTAAGGAGGGACCAGTGGTTGGGAGTACATTAGTTATCCTGGCGTTAACTCCTTTTGGGATAATTCTGGTACTAGACTTTCCATTCCTTGTCAGGTGATTATGAGAGTAGTATAAACTTTTTTTTTAATATTTTGGATGTAATGTGCTTAATGAGTATGATAGAACTTTGCTGCGCCATGACAGCACTTAGAAAAAGTATGTTATAACAAGCATACATGTACATGAATTGGCAATCAGTTAACGAGAAGTCTATAGTGGCGCAGCCAAATTTTCTTACACACATATAGAATAAGACACTTGTTTTGGAGCTGAGAGAACCCAGGAAATAAGTCAATTGTTTTACTCCACTGACAAACACAAAATTGGCTAGAAATCGTTTTATGCCATATGTTGGTCAATTTCTTAAGAGAAGTCAGTTTTGACCTCTCAATTCAGCACAGCGGGGATTACATTCAGTGAATATATGATAAGTCAGGTGTTGAACATTCATGTACACAGCAGTTTCCATACTAGTAAGCCCTATTATTACAACTACTTTGTAATGCCACCATTAGAGTTACCTACTTGTGAATTTTCATTGATTTATGGGAGACCAAATTTCATCCGCAAGTAATTGTTGGCGCTTCCTCCTGGTTTGAACAATTCAGTTTCGGACTCTATTGATCCCAATTGGAAATACATGTAAAGCATGATCAGTTTTGAATCCAGCCGCAATTCCAATAATATTTCATTTCAATGAGTCATCATACATTCACCAAATTTTTGGTACCCCTAATTGACCTAGCTTAGTGTGAATCAAGCGTTATTTTTGAGCTAGGCCTACTCCTTCACTGTCATCTTGGCTATTGTGTTTTCAAAAATATGAGGAAATTCCAAAAATCTATGGGTCAGCTTGTCAGTTAAATACGCCCCTGGCTGTCACAAAAGTCAATTAGTATGTATTTTTCACCATAAACAAAGGGTAAATCTTGTCAATAATAACGTTGAAATGTTAGAAATGCTTTATAGTTTAAAATATATGTTGATTGCAATTTCATACTTTTTAAATTTTATTTTACATTATTATTATACGATGTCACCAAGGTATTATTTCTGCTAATTCAGAGAGTTCCGAGATTGTATTCTGCACAACCTACTATATAGGTGGAGGCATAGAAACAACAATGATGATGATAACAGTGAAAGTTGGAGATACTACTACTAATTTAAGTAATGAACCGAGCTGCATATTTAGTATACCTGCAACAATGTTTTGTGATGATTATCATGAATATTGTTATCAGCCATTTTGTTCACTTTTGTTGGTTTTAGCTTTGATAACGTGAAGTTTATATGTTGGGAGTCTAA
>ERZ1740068.721-NODE-721-length-13631-cov-10.110121_pt1 | contig 13631 bp, 13 predicted proteins | sample MGYA00581735_ERZ1740068 | MGnify/ENA primary metagenome ERZ1740068 (study PRJEB43018, sample SAMN04849740) | marine metagenome | isolation source: floating plastic debris | place: Pacific Ocean | collected 2008-08-30 | study: EMG produced TPA metagenomics... | reverse complement strand
AGGTTAGCTAGCTACTCGTATGTACCATATCACCGTATTCGTTGTTTGTCATCTGGAAAACAGATCAGCGAACGGATAGCACGAAAGCAAGCTGACTTGCGTCAGTTATCTAGATATCCTATATAATAAGGCAAATCACCATACTTTCAATTGTACAGTGAGCTTGCCTGTCGCAACACAGGACATAAACTGACCAATCAAATTAATTCCTTCAAAGGAATCAAACTTCCATCCAACAATCATCCTTCGTTGTCTTTCGCTGTCTTTCTTTCGCTCACTTTTACTCTCGGAGCGTGTTTTGCACGGCAATGATGAGAGGGATCAGTCTGCCTAGTCTTCCCTGCATCCGGAGCTCTCCAGGCGAAGTGGTATATCTCCGTGTGTGTATCCAACTCGTTTGGATAGTGGACATTGTCGGTGTGTCCGTTTGAGAGTGAAATCCAGAGTCATTCAGTCCTGGGAAGGAATAGCTGATTTGACGTTGACGGAGTGGAGTATTTGGGGTTTGCTCTCGCTTTTCTATGATTGATCTGATTCATTTACCTCAACCCGACGAGGCTTATTTGATGAAGGTTGTATACGGAATCGCGACGTCCCCCCCAGGACCGATCCAGCGCGTATTGGTTCCTTCTTTGGTTCGTTTACGCGTGGTCTTGGCTTGAGAGGAGTTCCGACCTCGGTCCTCTCTTGATCCTCTACGATCACACATGACAATCCATTCCCCTGTCTTTCTGTATCCTAGAAGTTAAATTTGTACTAGATAAAGACGCGTTGCTTTGACTAACTCTTTCCCTCGCTTCGTTTGAGGCTCGTCATTGCTTTCGATTCCGCCAAAAGATCAAAACGTGTGACGCGTCACAATGTTCATTGGGATTCTAGTAAGGATGCATAGGATCTACGAGTACAGGAACATCACTTCATAGAGATTAGAAACTGGTAGAGACGCAGCTTTATTGCGATGGTAGGAAGCCTTGGGACCATTACAACTGTTGGTACCATTGACGTCCTTGTTCCAAATCCGCCAAATGAAAATGGTACGACATACGCGTGACGCGCGTCTCCGTGTACATTAGGATAAGATGAATGGTAAGCAATAAGAATCTCTACTATAGTATGATTCAAGAAGGAGTTGTTGTTACCAGGCAGAGGCGCGCAACTCGAGCGATGATGATACCTCGGTTCGTCGTTACCTTCATGTGCGCTGTTGCGGAATAAAATACATATCCTCTGACATTCCTCCAGAACCTTTTACAACAGTGTCGCCTGGATCGTCACGTTTTTACTGGGCTATACTTCGTTCATTATGCGACAAATTAAAGCCGTAGTCTGAGTTGGTTTAACGAATCCTCCAGGGGGGAGGTGTTGGTGTTCTAGGTAGGAATGGAAAGCGAGGCACGGCATGCGCCAAATATTCGAGCCACGAAATCACGGCTCCATTTCAAATCGAATCAAGGAGCGCCATGGGCGTCACAATGTCAATCAATCTTAAGCAAGATCCTCTCCGCCCTAGGATGACACAGTTGGCAGCCGCTTTTGATACGTTCACCACTGCACTGATGTCTCGATGGTAACAAGACCCGGCCTTGCCATTCGAGTAAGTCGCTTGTCTCTGTACTCGTATATGCGTCTCGTGTCGTAGGTAAAGCGCCATGTCATTCTCGGACGCTTTTGATGCACTCGGTTTCGCCGCCTAGTATTGGCAAACTTGAATATCGCTACGGGTAGCAATTACCACGACAATTCCGTCTTTCGAGAAGCAAGTTCCTGGTACCATACCGAAGACCCAGTTGAAATGATGGGATGACCAGCCAAGGAGACTCCACGAACTTGTGCTGCTGTCAAACTCGTAAGCAAAGACCACGCCTGCGGCATAGCCGGGTGCCTTGAAAGCCAAAACATGGCCATCTTCGGATCCAACGACGACTCGCAAAGGGTGTCCCAATCCATGTCGAGGGAAGAGCCAAACGGGCGTTGCCACGCCCAAACCACACTTGAATTAAATCCAGTGGCCTTACTCGGTTCATCATTCGCAGCCACCAGTATAGATCCATCTTCACTCAACTTGAGGAGCTTGCCAAGTTGATCATTGACCATTTCTCCTTCAGCACAAGGCTCGACCCTCCACGTTACCGTGTTAAAACCATAGCTACGAGATCAGTCCACACTCACACCATTGCTACCAAGAAAAGGCGGTCCGATTCCCGCAAGGTCGCCATCGTGCGAAAGGGAAATTAAAGATCCTGTTCCATCGTTGGCTTAACTAGTTGGTTGTGAAGCACCCACTCATCTTCCACGTAGTTAAACGTATAGCCAGTGCTAAGGTTCCCTATTCCCACAATAATGCGCGAGCCATTCTCCGATATTGCCACCGACACATCCTCCGTGGCATCTTCGGGAAGGTTTACGCTTGCTGGATCGCCTCGAACGCCCGGCCGGTGCGGTATTCATCCATATGTAACTGTGCGTTCGCCCGTTTTGTCCCAGCGAAAAGTATTGTCCCGCCTCTATTCCATTCCAATGTATGGATGCCAACCTTTATACCTTACTTCCATTCGAGAGGGTTACCCTTTCCCCTCGTGCAGTCGCTAACCTATATGGAAGATCTTATCTTTCTTCCTTGACTTTTCTCAACTCGGTCAGGTCGACTTGGCTCCACATTCAAGCCTGGGAACTCTTGCGCGAGTCAACTCAAAGGGGGCTATATCCTTCATGAATTGCAACGAACGGCGGCGACGTGGTTGTGGAAGATGCGCACTGCTCGACGTTTGGGACACGATCACTCGGCATGTTGTGTAGCACACTCGACTATGGCACACATGCGTACATACCTCGTTTTTGGTGCGACGTTCGGATCCTCGCCTTTGTGAGGCTTCCATTCTCGAGAGGCGCGCGCAGTGTTTTTGGAGCAAATGTACCAAAAAGACAGGCTGTACCACGGCGTTGGATGCGCAGTGACACTCATACGCTATATGGTACTATACGTCCGATGTTAGATGATTGATATGGTAAAGTCTCACGGAAGAGAAAGACCATTTCAGCAGCCTTTTTCGCTTCGCCAGAGGGGGGAAAGAAGCGATTGCCCAATGGGAAGGGAGTCCTCCGGGGAACGATGGTTGAATCGCCTGCTTCTTTAGATACAGTAGGTGTGCCTTTCCAACAACCTCTCGCTGTTAAAGATCTGGAATCACCGGAATGCAATCATGAACGAGAGAGTTTGTCCGAAAATGCCGGCGTGGCTCTGACAGTCTGTGGTGGCTCCTGATGGGGATCATCTGTTTGCGGCCGTCAACCAACCTCTCTGCCTGTCGAATAAGAATACATTGCTTCGTTGAGTCTTCTGTTTCAACACCATGACACCAAAGACTGAAATTTCTCGGACCGAGTTGGATTGCTCGAAAGTGTGGTTGCATGGGTATTGGGCTTTCGAACAACGTCATTTGAGCCACCTTGGAAGCTGGAGGAATTGAAATCACCAGTCCTGTGTCCTGGCTCTCGTTCTGCGGCGAAATTTGAATTGCCCTCATGGCAACGACTTTACTGCTCTAACAACGCCACTGCACATTTCCTCGATATTGCCTCAAATTGACGGGTGCCTTTACTTTTCTGCAATGACATGTTTTTGGCTTGACGCATTTGAATTGTTCGGGTACCTTCCTTCGCACTAAAAGCTCCTTGGCCCCAAGGACACGTGGCGAGGAAGATACTTTCACTGCCGTCCCCTTCTTCCGGTTGCACCTTGGATGGCCGGGACGGCTCTTGGAAGATCACACACTTGAAGAGTATGGCGCTTGGGCGATCCATTACTGTCACTTATTGGTTGCTCTCCATGTGAGAATATTTAGGTTTCGGGAAACTTTGGATACATCGGGTCCGCTTCCTTTTCTACCTTTGCGAAAAGCTAGCCAGTCTCTACTTTCACGGCAATTTCTCTAAATGGAAGCTACGGCTCTTGGAAAATGTCCGTTTGATTCATTTGTCGCGCAAGTGAGCAGGGAGCGAGTTAAGGATTCGTGTAGCATACTCGTTTGCAGTCTTTCTTTCATTCTGTTGTCTTTTCAAGGCTGCCCTCTCTCGAAACATCTATTCAGGATTGATGACATGAGTGTAAATCAACGCACCTTTCGTCCTTTAGATCGTTTAACCTCCTTTGTGGTATGTCCTCTCGGAACTATACACAGGCTTCTGTCTGCTTGATGAGTACTTTATCACATACTCCTACCATCTCAGCGGAACGTTATTGCGAATTGGATCTACACCAAACGCTATGCCAATCAATACTGTACTCGTATATTCTCGTACGTATATCTAGCGAGGTATTGAAGCAATATAATTCAAAGAAATTCAGTGTTCAACGGATGGATAATGACTCCGCCTACCTTGGTCTATCAACGATGCGATCGTGCAGCGTAGTTTGGACACAATAAATAGACAGGTGTCTCTGGGTGTCTCGACGAGATGGAGAAGAGATCGACCGTAAATAATAAATAGATAGATTTATAGTTCGACTGATTACAAGCTCTATGTTACTGCCAATGCAGCATCTTGGCCTAGTCTTGGCCTAGGGCAGGGACATTGACCAGAACCTTGAGTTCGTGGGGGTAGTAGCGCGCTGCTACCTGGCAGACGGAAGAGCCGAAGGGTACGGGGCTTTCACCGAATGTCGTGAATTTAGCTGTTCTTTGAATAATAGGATACCTGTTTCACCAACAAGCTAGCTAGCCACCATCTATTACCGAATTGGTTGGGTTGACTGAGCAAACAATGGTAATGTTGCGTTGCAAAAGGCAGCCTCCAGGTGTTGCACAATTCCAGGAACGTGACCCAGTCCAACGACTGCCACAACCTTTTTCACGTCCGGACGTTCTAGCTGGACACGAACAGACTCACCCATCAAGTAATCACGTTCTTTCAAGAAGGCTTGCGTGAATTCCGGCACTTGTTGTTCCAGCGTCGAAAATATCTCCTCACGAAAGGATCCATCCGTTTTGAGCGCCTCCATCATGGCAACGGACACGTCCGATTCCTCCACGGGATGATCTTGCTGAGATTGTAATTGTTCACGCACGGATTGTTCGAGCTTGACAGTTTGAGCGGCGTTGGCATCCTGTAGACGATTCCAGACCCCCAGGGCATCACCACTTTGCAGCGCCAACGAGGCTGCCCGACGAAGTGTCTCGACAGAGGATCGGTCACCCAGGATGAGAGTATCGCAAGTGGTACAATTCTCGGCTGCTTGTATAGCCCGGAGAAACTCTCCACCCCCAACCACATTTTGACTCTTCATTTGTGCTTTCATAGTGTCGTACATTCCCGTCAAAAGCCGACGAGAGATCACACTCCACACTTGGGCTAGTGTACCTTGGACCAGGACAACGGGGCGCCAATACCACGGCCAAGAAGGATTCGCTTCAGTGGGTATGGTAATGCCCATATCTGCAATCGACAATATTCTTTCCACATCAATTTCATCGACGGAATCGATTCCAATCCTTGGCAGACGGCCCGGATCCAACTCAATCATGACAGCGTTGGGTTATATCCTTTCAATCCAACGCTGTACTTGTGCGTTGGAGCGCTCGGATAGATGTGCCGTCCCAATCAAAACAACGTCCTGTCCGGTTGGACTTGTCAAGGTAAAGACTGTCTCCCTATCTTCTTCTTCCAACGAAGACGATGTGTAATACAGCCTCGTGGAATAGGGCATCCCCATATCTACCAATGGAGCTCTGTGATCAGTACTAGAAAGAAGCACCCTATGACCATTTTGCCGTAAACAAAATCCATGAACCGAACGATCCCAAAAAGCCAAGAAGGCACTAAGGACCCAACAGGGACGGAAGCATGTCATTAGCCTAAACGAGCTAAACAAACGATTTATAAACTGTAGACAACCACCGCTTCAAAAAGAGGAAAGAGAGAGAATTCGAATGTCTTCGTCGTCGTGCGTACCGATGAGAACGTTGAGCCAGATCCGAACCCACTCACGCGTCTCATGGATGTGCATGCCCATGAATCGCTTTAAGGTACGCTGCTTGTAGTGCTGTTGTGGTTGTTTGGCCAAGGACATGCTTGCCTCTTGTTGAATGGAGGGAGGAATGGATAAGCAATGTTGAAGAAGACATGATAGGGTTTGGATCTTCGCACCTCTAGCGTGTCGCCGATCAGAATAAATAATGAGAGTTACATTACTTTTCCTCCTCTCGTATGTGTGCGTATTGATTTGAAATTCTATCCTCTGGATTGTACACAAACCTCTAGTAGTCCGAATAGAAGGGTCTGCGTGGGATTATTCTCTAGAAGAGATAGGCAAAGAAATCGCACAAACAGGATGTGTACTGAGAAATAACAGACGTTTAAACATTTTCCTCCGCTTGAGCTTGTAAAACTGCCCGGCAAAAGGCCAATTGTCTTTCACGTTGCTCCCTAAGTGTTAACCATGCGTCAGGATCTTCTTCTAGAATCGCTTGGTGTTCCGTCAAATCCATGAGTGCTGCTCGTTCTGCAGGAGACTTCTCTTCCCAAGTCCGCATATCCGTCCGGTCGTATGGATTCCTTGGCAGGACCTCATTTAACCAAATGATTTCGTTACCGTTCTTGTGCGTGGAGACAAAATATTCTTCGACGGGAGGATCAGGATCCACGTCAATATGGATAACCTTACCCCGGTCTTCGGCATCTTGTAGACGTTGCTGAACCTGATCCTCCGGAGACTTCAGATTCACAATCGCAACTTCATCGTCATCTATAGGGCCATCTACCGTAGAAACCAGATCCACAATCTCAACTTCATCGTCTTTAGGGTCATCCACCGCAGAAGAACAGGCGCTGCTAGATACAGGAGATCCCACTGTGGCCTGTTCGGTGTGCTGCTGCTGCTACGCGGACACAAAAGCACTGGGCCTTCCTTGCTCTTGCGACTGTGGGCCTTGTCTATCTTGTTGTCCATCCGAATGCGCGTCACCATGAGGGCCAGGGCCAGGTCCATTGAATTTACCAAGAGGATGACGGTCATGGTCATGATATGATTGAATGCTTCCATGATCATGATGTGGACCTTGAAAGTGTTGTTGCTCTTCCCAATGAGATTGCGGACCGTAGTATGCATAGTCTGGGTAGTAATTGTCGTTCCTCTTTCCATGATTGTACCGTCCGTTGAAATAATTGTGGCCATGGGAAATATAATTGTTTCCGTATCCACCGCCATAATGGTGATTGGGTGGCTGCTTCCAGTGACCTCCATGATGAAAGTCATCATCGCGATTGTTCGGATGGTATCGATTCTTCTTCCACCATTGCTTCTTCTTTGTCTTCTTTTTCCATCCGTCTCGATCGTTCCACCGCTGTCCAGCGCCATCCGATGGAGCCATGTTTATGTTATCGAGACTTTGCGCAGAAGGAGTCCAGTAGCTTATGTAGGTGTGTTCCTTTGAGTTGCTTGGTTGTGTCTGTACAGTGTCAACGCTCTCTCTGCGCGTTGTTCTTTTCTTTTGCTCTGTTGGCGCGATTTTTTTCTCGCCAACGGTCTGTCCTCCTCTGCGTCGTTGCTTTTGATTTTTTTGACGCCTGCCGTCTGCTTCCACCCGTCATCTTGCGTGGACCTACCGAACTATGGTGCGGTACACTATTAGCCAGCGTCAAAATGAAAACAGAATCTACTTTTGGCGTGGCTAGATTTAAGCTAGGTAGGACGCTACATGATGTCATTGAGAATGAGCCGTCACTCCGCGCCTTTTCGTTCTCCTTCTTCCGCAGCCAATGTCAAAAGAGCGACAAGAGGAAGAGTAGCTGTGGCTGCAGTAGCCACCAAAACGGTTCTTTCCGAAGACGATAACAACACTGTCGCGACAAGAAGAAGATTGTGTATCACGGAACTACCCGACCTGGCGCCATGCCTGACGCATTTGCCTCCCCTTTCACCTTCGGAATTCAATAGTTCAGTTGTTTAACAATAATGAACGACAAGTCGTCGTTCTCAAAGACGAGTAGGATTTTGAACAAGACGTGTCTAATATTCAGCCTTGCGTTTGCGCTCCTTTCCGGAGCCAACACTATGATTGACGGAAGCTCTCTCACCGGTGCCCCACTCTCTTACCGTCGCCCCCTATGATATCAAAGAAACAAAAAAACTAGAAGGCCGTCCCAACAGGTATGATGTGTACGGCGATATGAATGTATTTCTCTGCCCAAAGAAAGTATGCTACGTTGAAACATTAGAAACAGCGAGATAGGAATAGAAAGATAGGACCACGTAGTAGTAGGTGGCTCCCTGAATACCAAGCTGTACCCCAACGTCTTGGACTGTACAGGTATTTGTGTTGCCAAAGCTAGCCCAGGAATTGGGAATATCCTCTGGCACTACGAATGTCCCTATGATATCCCCAAGAGTAATGCTCTAGTCCTCACGATGAGGCTGATTAGCATGACCTGACGTGTGGTAAAGGTTCCGCCGTTGAGTTCACTATCACCACCGTCTTGAGCTCCTTGACTGTTTATCTAGATATCGTAGCGGTCCGCCATGGTGTTTTCAGTGATCGTAAACTAGAGACTTTAGACTGTGATTTAGTCAGTTGGGCCCGGATTCGATGTTTCATCGATTTTCTGTGGCATTCTACGGGCTTGTATGAACGAGCCCAGAGATCAGATATCTGTTAGTTATATATACTGCGTACTTTTTTCTAAGAGTAATAACCTATTGTCTCGCGAGGTTCTGTCATTTTTGTCCAATCTATGTGGGTTTGATATATTGATATAATATAGTTAATCTCCCTACTGCTTCTGTTGTTTGGCGTTAACGTGTCCAAACGTTAATTGATACACTCCCATCCAAGGGAAAAGAAATTGTCTTCGCCTCGTCATCATATGATACGATGAAGGGCCAGTTGCATGCATAGGTATGGTAGTTCTGCCACGTTGTGCCACTTCGCTTCTCGCGCTGCCGCGCCTCTGTCGCCATCCTCTCTGCGGCGAGAGCAGACCATGAACAATGACTACAATGTTTGCAATTTCGGCAGAGGTCAGCTGTTACAACGCAAGCCTTACCATACTACCGTGAAGGTATCTCCTGCTCTCTTGAAGATAATACAAGATAATAGTCCAACTCTCTCTAAGGATTCAAGGGCTGCTGTACGACTTCGGGATTTCAGGATCTTCACGTCTGTAGCAGACGAGAAAGGCAGCGACGATGAAAGTCAGATCAGTAGTGATAGCCCTGCGTTCGGCTTCTTCTCCGGAATCGATGGTTGGCTGCGCTTGTGTCTGTGATAAAAAGTATCATGTGTGGTACAAAGTCGACAACAATGTCGAGAGACGACAAACGATGTCGAGAGACGCTGCGTTGCAAGTGGCTTTGCATCGGCGCCTTTCGGATTTCGTAGTATGAGACTATTTATCACGGACGCATTGGATTTGGGAAGCCACCGTATCGCCCTTGATGAATTGTATGACTACGTGTTCGGCAAGCCCCTGCGATGATACTTGTCCCTTCTGCAAGTTCACTGCTTTCGAAGGTTACCGATCCGCGTACTACAATGCCTGGAAATAGCACAGGCCAGTAAGGATGCCCACGCCTACTAGCTAGTACCTTACTCAAAACACGTGCCCAAATCCATCATCAACAAAAATCCAAATCATCAGGAGAAGCAAACGTAAGCTGTCTCACACTCCCGGTGCTTACTCACTTTGCTCACTCACTCACTCACTGCTCTCATCAAGCCAAAAGCAAACAGAGGATCTTTTGGATGCGAGACAAAGATATTTTCTCATCACACAAGGGATTTGCGATCGCATCTAGCGCGCCCGAGAAAAGCTCCATAAGTATCAACCGCCCTGAATGAATGAGGCATATGTACATATCGTAAGGCGCGCCTCATTCAAAAAAGACTCCTTACGAGGTTCCTCTTGCTGTACGAGTATCTACTCCTATGAAAGTGTCCATTTCCTCTGGGCTGGCGGCTGGGAACATGACTCACGTTGGATGATAGCCATGATCTCGAAGCGCGATGATATAGTGTGTACTATGACTTGACAGGGTTGGCTATGTGTTATCTCGATAGCAATGGTAGGGCGATGTTCCGCCAAGTCTACGATTGTCGACGGGTTTACCTTTCTGGTGGTCTGTGGCACACATGCAGCTCATTCATGGCGGTTTATTTTGCTGAGGCATTGTTGGGCAACACAACATTGCAAGAGGAGAGTCACTGGTGTGTTTAATCCACGCCGAGGATTCAGAACGTGGCAGAGTTTCGCAACGATTTCAGATGATTTTGATGGTGGCTACCACCTCGGAGGATCCAAAGCAAAGAGGGTAGGTGTCACAACCATTGTTGAATTCGCTTCTTGAGGCAAACTATCAAACACTTTCACCCCCAAATCGTTTTCGGTACAGTATAGATGCATAAGGTAAGGCAAGCAGCTCATACCGCCTAAGAAACATGGACCCCCATGACCATGAGTTGTAGCCTTACTGGGAGTTTTCCCTTAACAAAATGTGTTTCTATAGAAATTAAAATTGACTGTTCATGAGATGGCGGGTTCCAGTTCTTATAGTGGCGCCGTTGCTACCTATCCAACTGTTCGAGGTAGTGTCAATGGCTGCCGTTGTAGTAGAATGGCCGACAAATGATCAACGATTTCGCTCTGGCCCTCTCCACTTGTGGTTGTGAACATAGTCTCAGCCTCTGCCTCGTATTGACCTAGTTCTTCCTCTAACGCTTGGTGCTCCTTCTTCAAATGTATTTGAATAGACTGCATAGACTCTGCTTCGGCGGCGATCATGCGCTCCACGCGCCGGATTTCTTGATGGAATCTATTCACACCGACTTTCCAGGAAGAAGCAACCTTGCTTCCGCTTTCGGGTCCACCTCCTCTGCATGATGCAGATCCACGAAAAGACAACTGCCGAGAAAAATTCTTTGATGAAGGTTTCGAAATCAAGATCGATAGCTGCTTGCCTACAGTTGGACGAGGTTTTTCATCGGCCATGCGAAGTATATCACTCTGAGAATGTACTTCTTGAATGACATCAGGATCTGCTTCTCCACGATATGATTCCGGCGATTCGACGATTCTGGGCTCACTGCAGATAGGTGTAGCACCGTTCTTCAAACTGGTCTCGATCGCCTTCACCACTTTGAAGTCAAAATGGAGCGATAGATCGGCTGTGTTGGTACGAAAGTTTTCCAGCATGAGTTGCACAAATGAAATCCAACTTTGTTCCTTTGCAGTCATCTGAAGCTTTAGCTTTTTCTTTTCCAATTCGTCGGATTTAATTTCGCGTAGCTGGTCCGCAATATCGGAGAGATAAGAGGCTGCCATCTGTGCCGTCTCGGCTTCTGCTTGTGTCGCTGCAAGCTCTTGTTGAAGATCACCATGACGGGCCTCCATCAATTCATAAGAGTCGATGCGCTCCTTGAGCTGCGCAATTTCCAACTTGAACTGTGAAATATCCAGAAGATACGCTGTTTCGCGCTTCCTTGTTTCTTCGGCATTGGTAACAAATGTCGACGCCGGTTCCGATTTCAAGGTTTCTGTTTCTCTACTGCTCAACTTCTTGGCACAAGTAGTTACTTGAGAATCTTCCGTCGCCGCGCGGGCAATATCAATATGAGTTGGGACGCTGCATACCTCTTCATCTTCAGAAAGAGATTCGGTACTAGCAGTGCAAGATGACGCCGACACCTTTGCCCCATCACCCGCTTGGAAGCGTTCCTCTTGCTGCTTTTGAACCTGATTTCGGAGTTTTGGATTGTCATCTGCAAGTCCGTATTGGCGGCTTGGAGACAAGAATTTTCTTGCTTCAGTACGGTAGCCTGTGCTTCCGTAAGAGAAGATGCAAAACGTGATGCCACGTTAGCTCGGACATTATTGGTGATACGTCGAGCACTAGCAGCATACCGGAGCGTGTTAATGGTTTCGTCGAGGCTGCTGGCGGCTGGTGAGACACAAGCAACCAGAATGGTACGGCTGTTGCCTCCCAGCGAATCCTGCAAGAGGCGTGTGAGCTTGGAATCGCGGTAGGGAGGTTTCCGAGAAGGAGATGGTGCGGACAAGGCTGAGACAACCTGGCCCAGGACAAGAAGAGATTTATTGAAGTTGATGCCCTCCGTTTGACGGGCTCCTTGCGCACCAGTCTTCTTGATGCGTTCGGATCCAGCCAAGTCGACCAAAGTTAATTTGGACGAAAATGTTTGCTGTTTTTCCAACAGGGTTCCCTCAACTCGAAGGATACAGAGAGCGTGTGACCAGCTAGATGTGGCATTCATGGCTGTGGCAGCCACGACACGTTTCTGAGATGCCTTGGCCAGCAGACGCCCAATTTCAGATGGACATGAGTTGTTCCACGCTGCCTTGGACTTGAACGCCGCCATTGGGAGTTTCACGGATACGGAGGGATGAATCCTTATTGGTGGATGGACCCTTCGAAGCAAGTAAGTCGCGAATCTTTTCATTGTACAACTCGAGATAGGAGAGTGTCACAACTGTTTTCCCTTTGACACATTTCGCTTCCAATGTATCAAAGAGGTCTCGACACGCCCGAGGGAGAATACCATCGATATTGTCATCAGCAGTCATGTCAGCTGATGCGGTTCCCATAGTGAAAGTCTTTCCAGCACCAGTTTGTCCATACGCAAGGATGCTTGCGTTCCAACCTGCAAAGAGGTCTTCTTGAATCGCCTTGCGAGCACCAGATTGGGCATAGACGTCACTCTGAGAGGCTGATCCATCCAAGACTGCATCAAGCTCGTACCACTTCTTTTTCTCCACCGATGTGCCGTTGCAGCCATCGACTTGTACAAGCGCAGTATCTCCACTCTTGCCTTCCAATTTACGTAAATTCTCGGCACTGCCGTCAGATGTTTCGCGGGCTGACAAAGGCCGAATTCTGGCTACAACACGGACTTTGTTGCCACCTTTCTTGGCCGCTTTGCAGTTCGACGTAGCTCCCATGGTGTCCTTATTTGTGAAGTAAGTATCAGGTGCCCCCGCCGTATTGGTGCGCTTGAGGAGCAGACCTCACCCAATTTTGAGATCCTTCTTGGACGAAGTTGGCCGCCCAACTCTGCCATAAATCGAAGAGTTGGGGGCTTATTTTTAGAAGGTCATAATAATTCCTGACTTGGCATGACGTACTATTATCTATATTCTCTAGCCCGATGTAGTCCTCTTCTATTAAGGATGCCTCTTATGTAGCCCTACTTCGTTCCCGATGTTTTCCACGAGCAGCTTTAACAGTGCACAACGAAACAATGTCGACGTAGCCTGACTTAATGCAAGATGTTTATTGTTTTGATTGTTAGTATGGTACTGTTATGATGTACGGCGAATTCTGGACTAATACACGTCGTTGTCGCGGGTTCGCTTTATCTCGAAAGACACTCCACGATCAAAATATCAGATAAACGCGGAGTTTGTGCAACTCCGTTGGGTTGATGAATGTTTTTCGGGGTTAGGCGTCATGCGTCTAGGCATCTGGATTCGAGATGGACATCAACCGGCGCCAAAATGAAGGGAATGTTACTGTGACAATCTCATGATCAATCTTCTACTTGATGTCAAGACGAAGCGCCGATAAGTAGAATAAGACCCGGGAATTCACAGTCGTGATAGCAACACTAGGTTGCTCCGCCGCCGCC
>ERZ1740068.720-NODE-720-length-13634-cov-9.030194_pt1 | contig 13634 bp, 15 predicted proteins | sample MGYA00581735_ERZ1740068 | MGnify/ENA primary metagenome ERZ1740068 (study PRJEB43018, sample SAMN04849740) | marine metagenome | isolation source: floating plastic debris | place: Pacific Ocean | collected 2008-08-30 | study: EMG produced TPA metagenomics assembly... | reverse complement strand
AAGGTCAAAATTACTTTGAATGAAGGAAATCCTCAAAAAAGTTCGCAAGTATGAAATAAGAATCCGCAAAGCCATCACCTCGCAGATGCAAGGAGACTACCATTCTATCTTCAAAGGCTCCGGACTTGAATTTGACGATGTCAGGACTTATCAGTACGGTGATGATGTCAGGACCATCGACTGGAATGTCTCTGCCAAGGGGCACGGCACCTTTGTCAAAACTTTCAAAGAAGAAAAAGAACAATCGGTTTTTTTCATACTCGACGTAAGCGCCTCACAACAGATAGGTCGTAAAAACCAACAAAAACTGGACGTAGGTAAAGAACTCACCGCCGTACTGTCATTGGCCGCTTTGAAAGAAAACAGTCAGGTAGGGCTTATTTGCTTTAGCGACCAGCAAGAACTGTACATCAAACCCAGCAAAGGGCAAAAACATTCCTATCAGATCATCTCTTCCATGTTTTCATTGAAGACGGCCTCAAAAAAAACAGATTTGAACGAAGCATTGAAAAGTGCGCTCAATCTCATTAGAAAGAAGAGCATTATCTTCCTCATTTCAGACTTCATGGACCGCGGCTATGAGCAAAAACTAAAGGCAATGGCCCGCATGCACGATCTCGTTGTCTTGCATCTCACAGACGAGACAGAAAAAAAAGTACCCAATCTGGGCATCATTCCCATGCAAGAGAAGGAATCAGGAAAAACAGTCTGGGTGAACAGCTGGCGTCATAGTGGTTTCAGGGCTTCAGTAACCAAAACGCTCAAAGAGAACAAAGAGCAGTTGAGAAAGGTAGCCCGCAGGAATCAAATCAATTACCTGGAAATAGACACGAAAGAAGATTACATACCCAAACTGATCAAGTTATTCACCGTGAGAAATAAAACACTCAAAAGCATAAGATAGCGACATGTTGAGACAGTTGATATTGACGATCTTGCTAGTTGGGGGCACCGTAGGGTGGAGCGCTGCGCAAGAAATCACCGTTGAAGGCGGATTCATTGAAGAGGAGATCAAAATTGGTGAGCCTGTCACCTATTTCCTCACCGCCAGGTATCCCAAAAACGTAGAAGTACTCTTCCCTGACAGTACCTTCAGTTATGGCATATTCGAGTTTGAGAGCAAGCAGTATTTCCCATCAGCCTATGACAGTACGACTGTACTGGATAGTGCTGTGTATTCGCTGACCTCTTTTGAAATTGATGATTGGCAAAAGCTTTCGCTGCCTGTATTTATTGTATCGGAAGGAGATAGTTTACAGATAGATGCCGCAGGAGACTCTTTGAGCTATTTTGAAGTGGCCCCTCAGGCAACAGATACCACTTCTCTGCTCACTGATCTTAATCCAGCAACTGTCCCATTGGATTTCAACTATCCCTACCTGTTGATTGGCCTGGGCATTGTAGTAGTGATTGCGCTCATCATTGCACTCATCTTCGGCAAGCTCATCGTCAATTACTTCCGCATTAAAAGACTGCAAAAAGGTTTTGGTGTGTTCTCCACCAAATATGATGAACTCGTAAGCAAGGTGGGGCAGCGTGCCCAGCGAGAGCAGGTAGAACAGGTACTGGCCTACTGGAAAAAGTACCTGGAGAAGCTGGAGAAGAAACCCTACACCAAGTATACTACCAAAGAGGTCGTTGCAGTGACGAAAGACCAGAAACTGGGACAGAACCTGGCCGTTATTGACAGAAGCATCTATGGGCACGGAGAGCAAACAGAAGACCTGCTAAAAAGATTTAAGAGAATCAAAAACCTGGCTCAGGAGTACCAGGAGAGAAAAATAGACAAACTGAGACATGGATAAGACACAGGAAATAATTGCCAGATGGTACTCACCGGAGTGGTTTTACTGGTCTAACCTCACCGAGTATGATTGGGAAAATATCTTTTGGATTTATGCCATGCCGGCAATCCTCGTGATCTTCCTGATCAGGTGGCTATTATCTCTGCGTGGAACCGGCAAACTGGGCATCGCACTTTTTCCGGGTGACAAAGTAAAAGACGCAAGTACTTTCTTACGGTTCATCCCACCTGTTTTCATGCTACTGGCACTGGCCATGCTGTTTGTGGCCATGGCGAGGCCACAGAAATCCAACGAGAAAGTGGAACAGTGGACAGAAGGTATCGACATCATGATCACACTGGATATTTCGGAGTCCATGAAAATTGAAGACTTTCGTCCCAATCGGCTGGAAGCAGCTAAAAACGTTGCCAGAGATTTCATCAACGGTCGGTTTCAGGACAGGATTGGGCTGGTGATCTTCTCAGGAGAGGCCTACTCCAGGTGCCCGCTCACCACAGACTATGAACTGTTACGTACCTACATCAATGACATCAACTTCGAGCTGATCCAGAAAGGAGGAACGGCCATCGGTAGTGCTATTGGAGTGTCAATCAACAGGATGAGAGAAAGTGAGAGTAAGTCCAAAGTAATGATCCTGCTGAGCGATGGTGACAATAATGCCGGCAACATCGACCCCATCACAGCGGCAAAGCTGGCACAGGCTTATGACATCAAGATCTACACAATTGCCATCGGCAAAGAAGGACGGGTTCCTTTCGGCAAGGACTTCTTTGGCAGGGTTCGCTACATTGACAACTCGCTGGATGAATCTACTTTGCGTGAAATTGCCGATATTGGCAACGGCAAGTTTTATCGCGTGGACAATAATGAGGCGCTGAGCGAAGTATTCCAGGAAATAGACCAATTGGAAAAAGCGGAAATCAAGGAGTCTCGTTACAAAGACACCACCGATTATTACTTTCCATACCTGATGTGGGGGATATTGTTTTTGATCTGCTGGGTTTTGCTCAAAGCTACGTTTCTCACCAGTGCACTACAAGACTGACACAATAAATGAGCGTGTAAATGGTTGAAAAAGTAATGAAATGGAAGTTATGCATCGCGCTTTGTCTGATGACCAGTCTGGCACAGGCGCAGACCATTGGCGATCTCAGACCTATCGTAGGGTTGACCTACGGGCTGACCGTAGAAGAACCCGGCCTTAATATTGGCGTTGAATACCTGTTTTTGGACAACTTTGGCACCGCCTTCACCTACGAGACCTTTTTCACTGGAGACAACGTCACTTTCAGGTCTGTGCACCTGGATGGCCGCTACTACTTTCGTGGAGGACAGCTGCAATATTATGGACTGCTCGGCTACGTGCGCAACACCACGCAATTTCCCGGCACCGAGCGCGTCACCAAAGGTGGACTCAACTTCGGGATAGGCACCGTTTACCGATTGACCTTCGCCGATCGGTTCGCACTTTTTGCACAACTAAGATACAGCACCCCGAACGAGTCCCAACTGGCTGGTTTTGGAGGCTTGACTTATTTGTTGAATATCAAATAAGGAATTAGATAAGTGCAAGTGGGACGAAATGCGCTTATCACGGAAAAACACCGGACGGATTCAGATCGTACCCGTCCAGTCACTTCTATCCTTCTAAGGCACTCGGTTTCCATAACACTCATCATTGTGAACATCAAACACACCACCTCTTATCTGATGAACATTCTCGATTTTATGGTCTATGAAATTCTCTAGCATTTTTAATTGATTTTTTTCGTTTGGAATAAGTTGAAATGTTCTGTAGTTCAGGTACAGCTCCTATCGCACTACCCAAACTTCAAAACGTCATATCTGTAGTCCCTCAAGCATTATGGTATATGATATCCAAAACACTCAGGATTGTGAGGCTGATGTTTTCCTCCTGTTACTAATTGTTCATTCTGTAACTGGTACTCAACAAAATTATCTAACATTTTCATCTGATTTTAAATTGACAATAACGTGGTCCGGTTCGGCAAATGTTTGCTTGCTCGCAGACAACAAATCAAAAGTAGATAGAAAGAGTACGAGAGTAAATCCCTGATATCAGTGGTTTCCGGCAGCCCCTTGAAAAAGGGAGACTTGCAATTTACGGGTCAAAATTCGGCGCATGCTGAATAAAGAATGCTGAGGAGGTTTTACTGAAAAAGTCTGTCGGGCGGGACGCTCTTTTCTTAGGGATGTCCGAACGGATGCTCAAACGAGTCCTATTTTCCTCAGCCGATAATTACAAATCATGCATCAATAATCACTCATCAAAAACGCTCAGGATGTGTCCCCACATCGCTCCAAAGGATGTGTCCTCACAACCATACAACAAACCTAATTTTTCTCCTCCACGTAATTCCTCCAGTTATCCGCTTTACTCCCTTTGAGTACCCTGGGAAACTTATTTTGCCCGCCTACTTTACCCTGCTTTTCCATCCAGTCATAAAAGGTACGGCTGGGGAGCACGCGTACGAAGACTTCTTTCAATGCCGACGTTCGCTCTGTCCTGTAGTCGTCATTGAGTCTTTTCAGATGCGCGTCTATGGATTCCTTCAATACGTGGTGATCCACCTCATCATTGGTGCCCACATACCAATAGTGCGCAAACATATTCTCGTAGTGGTCTCCAATGACTGTAAACTCTTTGATCGTAATATTGAGGTCATTAGCAGCAAGTTCTATGGCCTTGTTCATGTTGTCTACAGACAAATGCTCACCACACAAGCTCAAAAAGTGCTTGGTTCTACCCGTAATTACGATCTCGCTGTCCTGCTTTGAAATAAATTTGATCACGTCGCCAATCAGATAGCGCCACGTGCCGGCATTGGTAGACATCAACAGCGCATATTCCACACCCTGCTCCACCTCATCGATCATAATGGCTTCCGCTTCTGGCCTGATCTCACCTTCTTCCGTAAAATTCTCCCTGTTGAAAGGGACAAACTCATAAAAAATCCCATTATTGAGCACCAGCTTCATCGTCCTGTGTGGGGCAGATTGGAAAGCAATAAAACCCTCGGAGGCCAGGTAAGTCTCCATGTAAATCATTGGCCTACCCAGTAGCTTTTCAAAACCTTTCTTATAGGGTTCAAAGGAGACACCTCCGTGTACAAAAATCTGTAAATTGGGCCATACCTCATGGATGGTTTTCACCTGATAGTGCTCAATGATACGCTCTATGAGTAGTTGAAGCCACGCAGGAACCCCCACAATGATGCCTATGTCCCAATTAGTCGCATTCCGGGTGATCTCATCCAGTTTATCGTCCCAGTCCACAGTCTTGGCGATCTTCTTACCGGGTTTGTAAAAGCGCTGAAACCAAAAAGGGAGGTTACTGGCAGTGATTCCGCTCAGGTCTCCGGCGAAATAGTGGTCGTGTTTTTGTAAGCTGGTACTTCCGCCCAACATCAGAATACCTTTGGTAAACAGGTGATCCGGCAAATCATATTGTGACAAAGTCAATATCTGTCTGACGCTCGTCTTTTTAATTGACTTCATCATTTCCTTTGTAATAGGAATGTACTTGGTCGCAGCCCCGGAGGTTCCGGAGCTCAAAGCAAAGTACTTCACTTTTCCCGGCCAGCAAACATCCCGTTCTCCGCTTAGCGACAAAGACCACCAGCGATCGTAGATGTCATCATAGGAGTGGATAGGGACATTGCCTTTGTAATTCTGGTAAAACAAACTGGAATGGTGAGAAGTAAAACCAGAAAGGATGTCACTGAAGTGGTAGTGGTGACCAAATGCGGAATTTCTCGCCTGGATCAACAGTTTTTTCAACTCCTCCTTTTGCAGGTCTACCGGAGAAGAATACTGCTGCACGATGCTCTCTCTCAGGCTGATGCCTTTTTTGAGTAATGTACCTAAAATGGCCATAATCTGATTGTCGGGTCAATAATAATGGTATGAATCAGAAGAGAACCTACCTGATGGCAGTCAGGTCAAACCAAGGCCGCTCGCCTGCCAGAGCAACTGCAAAGGCAGATTGTTCAATACCAAAGCAACAAATCAACTATATTCCCCGCTACAATACAAGCAAGTAATGACAATTCGGATATTACCGTTTGATTACTCTTTGGGTATAAACCTCACCTGCCGATGCCACCGACAGCAGGTAAGTCCCCGAAGACACATCACGCACATCGTAGCGCAAATCAAAGCCCCCTACCCTCTTTCCGCTGGCCAGCTCTTTCACTATTTTGCCATTCAGATCGTAGAGTACGGCATTGAACGGCTGCCCTTGAATGCCGGTGGTCGATACAGACAACCAACTGTCCACAGGATTGGGAAAGACCGTAATTCCTTTGGTCAGCTCCTCCGCGGTTTCAGTTACAAGATCCGGGTCATTGTAGGCATCGGGAACACTGGCGGTGTACATGCCCCTTCCATGCGTGGCAATGGACACCAGACCATTGGACTTTTTGTGTTTGATCATGTCCACCCGTACATTGGGCAAACCAGTGATTTGCAGCCATTGCGTTTCAGTATTCGAAACATCAGGAATATGCCAGACGCCTGATTCTGTAGCGAGCAGGATGTGTTCATAATTGTTTTTATTGAAAACACCCCATCTCACAGGCATGTCAGGAAGATTCCGCTCAATATTTTTCCAACTGTTGCCACCATCCCTGGTGAGCCAGACCGAGGTCGTATGATAGTTGGTAAAAGTGACAAGGATATGGTCCTCATCTACCCCAAAATCAACCGAGGAAATGAAACCTACGGGCAGTTCAATGGTATTCAGCTCCACAGAACTCGAATTCCTACCAGGTAAGCCGGTCACTTTGAAGAGCCTGCCTGCCTGTGTGCCAATCAGCAGAGTAGAAGTACCATCGGTGGTGTAGGGAGATACTTTGATGGCCGAATAGGGCGTTTCTGCCTGTGTCAACCTTGGTACCACAGTAGTGGAAACCTCCACAGGCTGCTCACGGGATACCGACAGCATATCGATGATGTAGAGCGTATCCTGGCCGCTGGACTCAACGCCAGCAGCACCTGCCACCAGATGACCATTGGCATAAACAACATTGAGCCGGTCGTCATAATCGCACGGGTTGATGAAATTCCCGGAAGGATACAAATTGACAAATGCCTGCTCTTCATAGCTGTAATTGCTTAACCAAAAGAAACTGTGCTGTGCCGATGTAATGACAAAATCATCGTTGCGATCGTAGAAATTAAAAGCGCCATCCCCGCCAGAAACCTTATCATAAACATCCAGCGCACTGCCATTATAAAATAAAGTCCCATTGTCCTGGGTCCCACCCATCAGCTGGTTTTGTGTAGGGTGAATGGAAGTAGTATAATATTGGCCCGTAGCCATCCCCTGGTTGATATCTCTGAAGACAGGACCATTGAAGGATGGGATCTCCGAGAGTTCTTCAGAAACAGAAAGGTCTGCCTGATCAAATGACTCGGTCAGGAACAGACCACCATCTGTGGCAATCATCATTTCCGTACCCTCCTTATCTAAAAATCCGATCTGATGAATGTCTGCGTGGACATAGACACCCAGGTAATCTTCTCTTCGGTCGGGTATGAACTTAGCATAGCGATCGGCATTCCAGATGGCATGTACTCTCCACTCCGGCTGGTCCAGCTCTGAGCCCACCAGGTCTGTATTTCTCAAAGAAACCAGATTGAGCCCTCCCAGAACCACGTGATTGGGGTCCGCAGGATTGACACTGATAGCGATGGCATGCCAGGCCAGGGTGGCAACACGTACCTTAACGGGCAAGGGAATCGTAGACCATGTATCTCCTCCGTCCGCCGTTTGTATGAGCTGGGTTTGATAATCTCTCAAAATATCAATGGATACCTGTGCATCGTCTACAGGAGTACCCATTCTAAACACATATATCCTGTCAGGGTCAGAAGGAGCTGACTCGATGATTACACGCCCTCCTATGAGGGATTCACCTTCATAGTCTTCCGCAGGCAGCAGCAGTTCCCAGTCGGTTCCATTTTCCGATGTCAATAAATTGGCACCTCCCTGCAGGTCCTGGTCGCGCATGGTCCCTACATATAGCTGGCCATCAGCCGTGAGCTCTATGTCCGAAACCGCAGGAGGATTGCCGTCTACAATGCCAGGCAGTACCTGCGTCCAGCTCAAGCCGCCATCCACCGACCGGAATAATCCGTTGGAAGGAGCGGCACTAAAATCACGTTCTTTGTAGATGCCTGAAGCAACGCCCACATAAATCACCGACTGCCCGCCTTCTTCGCGGATGACAAGGTCATTGATATAGGCAAAGTCCAGGGTAGTGCTGAGCTGCTGCCAGTTATTACCGCCATCGGTAGATCGCCAGATACCTGTCCCCAACCCGGATGATTCCCGGTACATACGCACAGCGGTATAAGATTCTCCTGTTCCCACATAGAGATGGTTGGTAAGCGGGTCTGCAGCGATACAACTGACGGACAGGTTGTCCCATAGTCCATCGACAAATTGCCACTGAGAAGTAGCGTCCTTGTAGGAATCATTGCGCCAGAGACCACCGGATACAGAACCCGACCACATGCGATCAGGAGCTACAGGGTCTATCAGACAGGCCCTGGTACGGCCTGTTAGGTTGGTAGTCAACTTTTGAACCGGAATTTCAGGAAGGTCATCGTCTGTACGCTGGGCAAGTTTCGTTTGACTGGTTCGCTCATAGGTGCGCGCAAATTCCTGCACAGGTACTGTGCCACTCGCTACATCCATGGTCATCAGGTAATCTCTTAGGATGCTCTTTGCAGGACCATCGGCGGCCAATCGCTCGCGAACTATTTCAGGGGTGCTGCCAGCAGCCTGTCTCAAATGCTGAATGTAGGTATTTCGAAGCGTTGCTTTGTCCAGAGCACCATTTTGTAGCTGCTGGAGAAAATATCCCGCAACTGATGCGCCTGTGAGACACACGGTGAGAAGAAGGACAATAAAAAATCGGTTGTTTTTCATAGGTTATGCTCGTTGGCTTATTCAGGCTGCTCTGTTTATCTTATAAATGCACTTTTTGGTAAAAACGCTTGAAGAGTCAATTATTATTTTTTCGCAGCTGACATCTTGACGATCCTGCCGGTGAAAGTAGGGACAATCAATCCCGATCACAACTCCTTGAACAAAGAATGAAATGATCTTGTATGAATAATAACATCTGCCGATGTATTTTCCCTACCTTTTGGCCTCATAAATTGTATACCATATGCTAATATTGCAGCATAAAACCGGCAGTTACTTTTACAGACACTTATGATGATCAAAAGATTGGAATGACTGCCGCAGATTTGATGTGTAACTTCATGGTCTGAGGAATAAACAAAGCACCCTGACGATGGTTGTTGATTGCGGGGGAACAAGAAAAATGAACAATATAGCAGAAAATATCGCTGGAATACTTTCCAAACATGCCGAAGAGCAATTCACACTGGTAGCAGTCAGCAAGACCAAACCAGCCAGTGATATACAGACAGCATATGATACCGGGCATCGACAGTTTGGTGAAAACAAGGTGCAGGAGTTGGTAGAAAAACACGAACAGCTCCCCAAAGACATCGAGTGGCACATGATCGGTCATCTGCAGCGCAACAAGGTCAAGTACATTGCGCCGTTTGTACACCTCATCCATGGTATTGACTCCCTGAGATTACTCAAACAAGTCAACAAAGAGGGCGAAAAAATCAACCGCCAGATTCCTTGTCTACTTCAGGTACATATTGCCAAAGAAGAAACAAAATTTGGTTTCGCTGCGGACGAGATCAGGCAGTTATTCAAAGACGGTCTGGTGGAGGAAATGCCATTTGTCAGCATCAAAGGGCTGATGGGCATGGCCACCAATACGCAAGACATGGAGGTGGTGAAGTCTGAGTTTGATGGACTGAAAGCACTTTACGATGAAATTGGTCACTCCATCAATCTGGAACATTTATCAATGGGCATGAGTGGGGACTATCCGCTGGCGCTGTCCTGCGGCAGCAATATGATCAGGGTAGGCAGTGCAATATTTGGTCACAGGAATTATGCAAAATAAAGCAAAAAACATACTCACCACCGGCTGTGTGCTGGCTGGACTGGCGGTCGCGATTGGTGCTTTTGGAGCACATGGACTTAAGTCGCTCTTACTGGAAAATGGTAGAACGGATGTTTTTGAAACAGCGGTAAAGTACCACTTCTACCACGCTTTCGCCATTTTGGTGGTGGGATTACTGGCCAGGCAGTCATGGAACAAATGGTATCAATGGAGTTTCACCTGCTTTCTTGCAGGCATCCTCTTCTTTAGTGGCGCGCTTTATACCCTTGCCATTGCCAATCAGGCCATTCTGGGTGCTGTCGCCCCGATCGGCGGTACTTTGTTGATGGTTGGGTGGGGATTGTTGATTCTTGGAGTCAGAAAGACTGCTGGGTGATCAAGGAAACAACATAGCAACTACCGAAAAAGGCATAAAAAAAATCAGGTAACCTACCCGATTACCTGATTTCAAAATTCTTTTCTGCTCTGGTCTTAATTCTCAGACTCTGTGTCTTCTGTTTTTGGAGGCAATACAATGCCTTGAAGCTTCACTCGCTCAGGATTATTGACCGCATTGGAGACGATGGTAATGATCTTGTTTTGTCTTCCCATCTTACCCTTACTGTTAAAAACTACCTTTAGCTCATGCTTCTCACCAGGAGCGATGGCTGTTCTTGGCCACTGAGGCACTGTACATCCACAAGTAGTTTGCACGTTGGAGATGACCAAAGCTGCTGTACCAGTATTTTCAAACTTGAAAATGTGCTCTACCTTATCTCCCTGATATATTTCTTTGAAATTGAATGTTGATTCATTGAATGCAATATATGGGCCATCGAGGTTGATTTTTTCCGTCTCTACAGGAGTCCCGGCATCTTGCGCAATTGCTAACCCTCCCATCAGAAAGAAAGCCAGTATAAAAACTACTCTTTTCATATCAGATTTATGTTAATTCAAATATTTAATTTCACTTCTTAGATTCTAGACGCTGGACGTAAGACCGGCTCACGTAGACTTTTGTTTTTTAAACATAGACCGAAGTTTCACCTTAGCCTGATTTCTAACATCTGGTGCAGTGTTTCAAATGTTTGCAAGCTATTCGCCACTATTAGATTTTTAGTGCCGCCACTAACAGGAATTCGGTGAAAATCCAGAACACAAAAGAACCTGAGATAAAAACTTATATTACACTACACATGTTTAGCATAGTGACAGAAACCAAGTCTAATTTCTAAAATCTAGTATCTAATATTTAAATACAAAGTAACCAAATAGAATGCCAATTGACAACCGATCAGACAGTTTCTTCAAACTTTAGCAACCGACTTCGCCTGCGCGTTTGCGGTATTTTACTCACTGACCAGGGCCTTTTGATGGCCCGACATGCTCCATTTGGCCCTGCCGGAGAACTCTGGATTCCACCTGGAGGAGGCATGCAATACGCCGAAACCGCTGAGGAAGCACTTATCAGGGAATTCAAAGAGGAAACGCACCTGGATGTGCAACCGGGGCGATTATTATTCGTCAGTGAAGTCATGGACCTGCCCATCCATGCAGTGGAGCTTTTCTTTGAAATTGACGCATACTCCGGCAAACTGGGTGTTGGTACAGACCCTGAGTTATCTTCTGATAAACAAATATTGAAGGAAATAACCTTCCTTTCAGAGTCTGCGATTAATCAAATACCTACAGAAAAACTGCATAATATTTTCAAATACTTACATAATAAGGATGGTTTAATTAGTTTTGACTCCTTGCTGCGTCTAAATGGAAAATACATTTCGTAAGCATATGTAAATGTTTTTAAAATAATTAATATTGCGTAAAAGAATTAGCAATGAACTTAGTATCGAAAATTTTCACTGTAGTATTCATCATTATCTCTTTGTTCCTGGCCTTTCAATTATATAGTTCTATCAAAACTAGTATTGACGAAGAGAGAGAAATCCAATTTGTGGAGGGTAAAATTATCGATCAATTGAAGATGATCAGAGAAGCTCAGGGGGCTTATCAGGCAGTTAATGGTAGCTATACCAGTGACTGGGATAAGTTGCTCAACTTTGTTGATAGCGGAAGTTTCTACATCATCGACAGAAAAGAAACGATTATCACTTTGGATTACGGTGCAGACAGTATTTATGTGGAATTGGATACACTGGGAACCATCAGTGTAATGGATTCCATTTTCACAGCTGCCAAGTATCCAAATTTCAGTTTGCAAAGCCTTCCTTACGTTCCCGTAGGACAGCCTGAGTGGGACGGTGTCAAATTCCAGATGTGGGCAGATAAAATTGATAAAAGTGGTGTAATGGTCAACGTGATGGAAGTTTGGAACCCCAAGCCTTTTGACAAGACCAGAAAAGACGATGACACCCGTAATTCAAGAAGACCCCTACGTTTCGGGTCTCGCACAAACGTATCCATTGCAGGAAACTGGGAATAAGATTGAAAATTGAGCACAGCAAAGACTTCTTCTTCTTATAAGCTGATCAAAAAGATCAAGGACGACAAGTTTGATGTTGATAATTTGCACAACTATGCTTTGTCGTTACAGGCAGGAATCAGAGACTTTCAATTTTGTGTCACCGATACAAAAAATAACAGATGCCTGATTCTGGAAGATTACAAACTGGAAGATGTCAGCACAGTCAATTCACGACTGCAGGCGCTGCACTCATTATTTGATAATCATCACTTGTTACTGGCGGGGTTTTGGAATAGCATCAAGCTCTCCGTCAAAACACATAAGTTTTCACTGATACCTACTCAACACTTCATCAAGGACGCTGCGTCGGATTACCTGGCGGTCAACAGCAAATTGAAACCAAGTGTTGAGGAGGTATTGTATTATAAACACATTTCTTCTGATGCCATCAACGTGTTTGCATCAGACATCAAGCTGACCAACTGGATTCAAAGCGTCTATCCCAAGAAGAAAATACAGGTTGTACAACAGGGAAGTGCTTTGATAGAAGGAATTCTCCGCTACGATGACCACACGCATGAAAAAACCATGTTCTGCTATGTAGACCGTGGCATCCTTCATGTAGTCGTCACCGAGAACCAACGACTGATCTATTACAATCAATTTGCGGTACGGAAAAGCAATGACTTCCTCAAATACATCATGCTGGTTTTCAAGGAATTGAATCTCAGTCAAAAAGACAGCAAACTACTCATTTGGGGACACATCAAACATCAGTCCTCACACATAGAGTTGCTCAAGAAATACATCAGGAATGTTTCCTTTGGAAGTAAACCCTCCTATCTTGGTTTCAGCTATCATTTTGATGAGATCATGGATCATCAGTATTTTGATGTATTCAGCATTTTTTTATGTGATTAGATGAAAAGAATCGCGCTATTTCCCGGATCCTTTGATCCATTTACCAAAGGCCACGAAGACGTGGTTAAAAGAAGCCTCTCCCTTTTTGATGAAGTCATTATTGCTATAGGCTTCAATTCACAAAAGAACAAACGCTACTTCGATATCGAATTCATGGTTAGTAAAATCAACGAGGTATTTGAGGACGATGACCGTGTTTCTGTGGAGGTATACAATGAGCTCACCGCCAAGTTTGCAGCACGCAAAAATGCCATTGCACTGGTGAGAGGATTACGCAATACCACTGACTTTGAGTATGAGAATAGTATTTCTCAGATCAATACGCACCTCAATGACAAGCTGGAGACCGTACTACTGATAACGAGTCCACACTACGCGTCTGTCAGTTCTACCATCATCAGAGAGGTACATCGTTTTGGTGGTGATGTAGCAGACTTCCTCCCTTATAAGCTTTAATCATTCGTGGGGACACGAATG
>ERZ1740068.719-NODE-719-length-13650-cov-8.653402_pt1 | contig 13650 bp, 12 predicted proteins | sample MGYA00581735_ERZ1740068 | MGnify/ENA primary metagenome ERZ1740068 (study PRJEB43018, sample SAMN04849740) | marine metagenome | isolation source: floating plastic debris | place: Pacific Ocean | collected 2008-08-30 | study: EMG produced TPA metagenomics assembly... | reverse complement strand
TCAAATCAGCCATATTGATCATGATCATAAAGAAATCCTTAAGTCATTAGCATTGGACCCGATCTACGCGACCCGATCTAATAACTGATTATGGCATTGTTGAGCGAGACGCTCAGATCGTAGTAGGATCGCAGTCTTCGTGACCCGGCGGACGCTACGACCAGATCGAGGATGAGTAATGTTCACTAAATGGCCATTCCCGACACAACGACCAGTTTGCCTTCTGGCAACTGCCTATTGCCTATTGATTTATCCTGGATTAAAATATCGGAACCCGATCTATAAAACCAGCGTCGAACGACTGCGTGACCCGGTCTAAATCAAACTCTATCCCAGGGGATGCGCGTCATCATGAGGAAGAATGCGATGGTAAAGAAGATGGTCTGGAAGCGGAACTTTACCAGGGAGTCGTCAGACTTTTTACTAATGGATCTTCCTACCTGCGCGGCAACAACTGCCAGTATCATGACCGTGATATGCTCGACAAACCAATAACGTATGGCGGGATTGCTCATCGCTTCGGAAACGTTGGAAAAAGCATTGGTGGTGATCGGGCTTAAAACGAAGTACAGAATTAATCCGATCAATAGTTGCAGGTGCATGGTTCCTACGAAGGAAGCCGCGAGGATATTATCCAGTTTCTTATAGGCGCCACCTCCAAACAAACCAATGAGGGATTTGAGGATTACTACTATTGCCAGCAACAAAACCAACCACCTTAAACCTGAGTGCGCATGAAGCGTAAAATTATACATACCGAAGCCATTAAATTTAGGACGAAGATAAGAAAAAATGCTTTCGACGGAAGTATTGGCCTCAGAATATATGTTTGGAATGTCGGCTGGGGATTGTGTGGCGTTAAACTCGTTTGGGTGTAGCTTGTAGCTACATCCTCAATATCTTGTCTGTTGCCTGTAGACCACACCTGAGAGTGGCTTGCAGCTAAATCCCGAATATTTCCTCTGTTTCCTACAGACTTTTACAGAAAGGTCTAAAGAACGAGGGCGCTCTTTCTAATCGCTATGAAAACTATGTGATAGATAGGTTGTAGACCGGAGTCTACGAACAGAAGGGGGACGCATCCATCTACATCATACACCGATTATACCAGCGACTCGGGAAAAAAGTATCGGTACAATTTGTTCATAAACGACGCCTCTCTTCGGGTTGGACTGTGCTGGAGAGAGGACACTGGCGGTTCCTCTATTGCTAAAGGCTCATTTTGCGATTCCTGCTCTATGCTGGTGATGTCTTCAAAAAAGCTGTTTTCGTCCGCTATTACCTCCTCCACGGTGATTTGTTTCGATTCGCTCTCCATGGTCCAGGCTATTCCTTTTTCCAATTCACCAAATGATTTCATACGCATGTTGGGGTAAAAAAGGCTAAGTGTGCTGAGGATTGTTGCGCCATACCACCTGCCAACAACCGATTTGGCGTCAATAACTGCGACTTTTTTGATAAATGGTACCAATGGTTTCACATGTTCTTTGATGTAGTAATCTTTCACCCAGAGCCTGCACTCTACATCTTGTTTGGTGATGTACCTGCGATCCAGTATGATTTTATCAGCTTTACCAGCTTTGGCTAGTTGTGCGCCTGCCAAAAGCATTTGTTTATAATCCTCAAATAGAATATCTCCACTCATTTTTCCCATAACTGTTTTCTCTGCTGCATCGTAAAAAAGTTGTGTGGTGGGCCTATCTATCATTAATTTCATATTGGTTTCTCTTTTCTCTACAATCTTTCGTCAAGATATAGACCATCTCACGATCAGCTTCTTTCTAATCGGTGAAACATGGTATTGTGCTGTTGAAAAGTGTTCCTGAACTGTTGAGTATTTTGTCATCATTTGATAATATTCGAGATGTGTATAGTTAGTTTGTCTCAGTTTACTGCGTGGCTGATTTTAATCCATCATGACGGCGTTAAAGGGTTTTACTAAGGCCAGTCTGAGACTGGTACCCCACCCGTGGTGTGGCTTGTAGCTACATCTCGAATATTCCATCTGTTTCCTACAGACTTTTACAGAAAGGTCTAAAGAACGAGAACGCTCTTTCTAATCGCTATGAAAGCTATGTGATAGATAGGTTGTAGACCGGAGTCTGCGAACAGAAGGGGGTAATCTACCTTGTCGAGCGGACGCTCTTGATCTTAGGAAGTCACAAGCGAGACGCTTGCGACAGTGAAGACAGGTCTGAAGAAAATTAACCTACCTGGCAAAGTTCAGTCACCCAATTTCCAAAATTACCGGTCACTCACTTGATTTTTCCCTTGCTAACAGAAAAGGCGGCCAACGGCTGATGAGAAAAGACAGCCGTCAGCCAAAGAAAATGTTAAAGAAGTATTATATACAGCACAGTAGGTTGTCAATTGAACCTGACTGGGTTCCAACACATTCACTACCATTGATTAACGCATAGCACAAAATTCCAGGTCTTGCGGCGAGGAAGTAGGAATAACATCCCGGAGTACAATTAGATGAGGTGCCACCTGCTATTGCTCTCTGATCCTTTTTCTGAATTTGCTTAACACCTTTGATGTTCAATAAATCGTTTTTCATAATTTGCTTAATTAGTTATCACTATAAGTTAGGGTTAAACGAGCTAGATGGGAAGTAATGGTAGCAATATGTTATTTGTTATTTTGTAACTGGGAATTAAGCGGTACGCACCTCTTGCTGTCTGGATATGACGTTTCCCCTCTCTGGGGGTAGCTTGCAGCTACATCCTCAATATCTTGTCTGTTTCCTACAGACATATCCGGGTCTGAGTATGCATTCAGAAGGGCATCCTCCATGCAGCTACAAGCTGCTTTTAATTCGTAGGCTTAAGCAGACTGCTTAAGCCAGGGCCTATCTTCATTAGTTAAATATGATTAAATTGAGATCAAAAGAATTGCACACTACCTTAATTTAAACATCATGGACATTACGCAATCAGTTAAACGGTATGGCTCGGACAATTATCACCACCTGGAACGGGTGGTCAATTATTACAAGAGTGTGAGCTTTGACGAAGCCATTGAGAGTGCGGCCAACAGCCAGACACCCGATGAAAATGGAAAGCTAAGAATGGACACTCACCAGGCCAGGATCGGTTATAAGAAATCACAGGAGGCCAGGGCACTCATAGAGCAAAGAATAGAAAGTATCGCCAATGCGCAATCATGGGAACAGTTATTTGACATTGCCGAAGAGGTCAGGAGTCAGGTCCATAAACTTGGACCACTGTGGAGTTATGATTTTGCCGTGCGCATGGGTGCCAATCTCAATCTGTTTCCTAAAGAAGTGTATTTGCAGCGCGGTGCTGCTGAAGGCGCCAGGAAATTATTGAATCTTCGCGGTAAACTGCCCCGATCCCTTTCGCTCAGTGAGTTTCCCGATGAGGTGGTGCAGGCACTTAAAGAACCCTATATCATCGAAGGCTTTTTGTGTTGTAGAAAACGCGATTTTTAGCAAGTGAAATCTTGATATTTAGAAATGCCAAAATACCGTGTTGAGTGACCTATGGTAAGTAACTTGTGATGGTGGCAATGAAAGAATAAGTCACTTTTTACTAATGCCTGTCAGGGACCGGGTTGCGTAAACTGGTGCTGGTGAATGATAAGTAGTTTGTAACTACGGTGCCTCTTATCTGGCATCGGATGCGGGGACGCGTCCTTTGGTGTTGGATGTGAGGACTTGTCCTTTAGAGGCGGAATTGTCTGTTTCCGACAGACTTTTACCTACTTAGATTGGAATCTACGTCCAGTGGAGGGAAGTTTTTCGATCATAGAGCGCTGAAAGCAGTTCTGCTGGATCTTGCTTTGTTTATCTCGGTTTCGTAATAAAATATGGTTAAACGGAAGTAATTATTGCAGGTAATTTCTTCTTAAGTAGGATTTATTATTATAAATTCGTCAAAATTCAAGTCTAACCTAATTAATTACGAGTATGAAACATTTTTTCCTATTTATTTTTTTATTCACCAGTTTTTCAGGCTTCGCTCAGCTCGCATCACCAGATGCAGAATATGTGCAGGATGAGATTGTCATCCGCCTGAAATCAAATGCCATCAGTAAGATGGGTGACCTTGCTTCCAGAAGTGTGCCTAATCACCTCGGCTTAACGACTTTGGATGCTGTAAGCGACGAAGTACAAGCGTTGAACATTGAGTATACGCTTCGTCAGAACTTCAAAAATCCAGCGCTTGCCAAAAGCTATGACCTGGATCGTTATTTCACTGTAACAATACCACAAGGTGCCGACATCAATCAAGTGATGGAGCGCTATCGTGCGCTGGACGTAGTGGACCTGGTAGAGCCCAATTACATGGCGCAGAAGCATCTGGTACCTAATGATCCACTCTATGGTGAGCAGTGGGGTCTTAACAACACAGGGAATGCCAAGCAGTACAATTCCTCAAATCTTGTGGGAATCCCCGGTTCAGACATCAATGTAGAGCAGGCATGGGACATCACCACTGGTAGTAGCAATGTAACCATTTCAATCATTGACGAAGGAGTTGATTACAATCACCCTGAGTTTGCAGGCAGAATGGTACCAGGCTACGATTTCTTCTCCAATGACAATGATCCTTTTGATACAGGCGGTCATGGAACAGCCTGTGCGGGTATCGCTGCTGCGGCTGGTAACAATGGTGCTGGTGTAGCTGGCGTCAACTGGGGTGCGCTCATCATGCCAGTACGTGCCCTGGGTCCCAATGGAGGATCTTATACTGCGATTGCTAATGCGATCACATTTTCAGTGGACAATGGTGCAGATGTGATTTCAATGAGTTTGGGTGGTGGCGCCTCTGCTTCAGTACTTGCCAATGCGGTCAACTACGCTTACGCCAATGATGTTTTGGTCTTCGCGTCAAGAGGAAATGGCAATAACACTGCTGATAACTATCCTTCTTCCTACTCCAATGTAATTTCTGTAGGTGGTTTGAGTCCTTGTAATACACGTAAGACTCCTTCTTCATGCGACGGTGAATTCTGGTGGGGAGCCAGCTACGGTGGTGGCGTAGACAAAATGGATTTTGTAGCGCCTGCAGCGAGAATTACAACTACTGATATTTCAGGTTCAGGGGGATATGCTCCTGGTCTTTACACAGATTCATTCAACGGTACCTCTTCTTCTTGTCCTTTTGCGGCGGGTGTAGGTGCATTGATCAGATCTTATAACCCTGCGCTTTCTGTTGATGAGATCAGAACCATCATGCGTAACACTGCTGTAGACATAGGAGCTTCAGGATATGATGCAGAAACCGGATACGGTAAAATCAACGCTTATGCGGCCTTATTAGCTGCTGGTGGTTCTACCGGATGTACGCTGGCTGCTCCTGGTGGCTTTGCTGCTTCCAGTATTACTGACAATACCTTTACACTATCCTGGAATGCTGTAAGCGGAGCGGATTCATATACTGTGACTGCCGGTTCAGCTTCTGGTACTGTTTCCGGTACTTCAGTTCCTGTAACCGGATTATCTGCTTCTACTACTTATACTTGTACAGTTGTTGCTAACTGTGCTGGTGGCGGAAGTGGAGATGTTGCTACCATCAATGTCACTACAACCGGTTCAACCGGCGGTGGATGTACAGATGTGACTGTTGACTCTGAGAACTTCGAGTCAGGATGGGGTATCTGGAATGATGGTGGATCTGACGCCAGAAGAAGCTCAAGAGATGCGGCTTATTCCAACGGTACTTACAGTATCCGTCTCAGAGACAACACCTCTACTTCTACGATGACTACAGACAACCTGGATTTATCGTCTTTCGATGACTTGACTGTCGACTTCAGCTATTATGTAAGAAGTTTTGAGAACGTAGAAGACTTCTGGTTGCAGGTGTCTACCAATGGAGGTGGCAGCTATACAACAGTAGCCACATGGGCTAGAGGTACTGACTTCCAGAACAACCAGCGCATCAATGAGTCTGTGACCATTACGCAGAGCTTTAGTGCCAACACCAGACTGAGATTCAGATGTGATGCTTCTGGTAACAGTGACTGGGTATATATCGATGACGTAGTGATCTCAGGATGTTCTACAAGCGCTTCGTCCAGCTTCGTAGCGGCTACCACCAATGAGGAGCCTGCTGAAGACATCGAAGAACTGGATGACATCGAAGTGACGGTGTATCCTAACCCTGTGCAGAATACCTTGAGAATCGAGGGTATTGCAGGTGGTGCCATGGTACGATTGATCACCATGTCAGGTAGAATCGTTGATCAAGGTGTTGAAAAAGACCAGTTTGACATGCGTTCACTCAACAAAGGCATTTACCTGCTTCAGGTAGTCACTGACGGTGAGGTAGAGACATTCAAAGTCATTAAGAACTAGGATAAGGGCATCTCTAAAAACTCAATTTGAAATATTGGTTGTGAGATTTTTTTCTGAGACAAGCGGTACCCCGCCGGGGCATCAAAAGCGGAGTTTAGCGGAGCTAAATGAGTATTTTGATAACGCAGTATCAGGAGAAAAGATCCAGTCAAGAATCAACAGAGGGTTATTAGAGATTCTCATAAGTTAATTGAATATTTATAAATGCAGAAGGGCGCCAAATGGCGCCCTTTTGTTCTTTGTACTTGTCTCTGTTTTCAGCTCATCTACTAAATCCGCCCGTAAAATCCCACCTACGTCTTGTTTCCCGCATGGAAGTGTCTGTAGCTACAAGCTACCCCCAGTGTTGATATGAGAAGGCGCTCCCCGGCTGTTATATTTTGTAATAGAACTTTCCTGTGAAAAGCCTGAAATTACTTCCGGTAACCGTGTTCTGTGACATGGTTGATTGATGAACTTTAATTTTTAAAACAAATGGAAGATATACTTACACAAGTAAAGAATGCGCATGCTCTCTGGGGTGCTGGAATTGTACAAATAGGCAGAGCTGAAGTATGCGGTGACAGCGCAGAACGTTATGCAAATGAAATGCTGAACGCACTCTATAACTTCAAAGACGAGGATCCCTGTTTCAAGGGTGACATCTTATTTAAGCCCACACTGGCAGTGGAACATCCTATCAGGTTGAACAGGAAGCAAACACTTTCTTATTTCATCGGAGGCCAAAAGGAAGAAGACAAAGGATTTGCTCTTAAACCATGGAAAAGGGTGGAGTTCCATGACATCGATGAAAGGAATATTATCAGCCATGGTGATATCACGCTGGTCATGGGGATTTACACTTTTTACAATTACAAAGAGGTTGGCACTACAGTGGAATATAGTTTTGGCTATGTAAAAGGTGAGCCCTCCGACTACCATCCAAAAGGTGCAAAAAAGCTGTTAGAGCAAAACCATTTGAGAATTGTGTTGCATCACTCGTCTTTACCACCTGACGCTTAAGAATAGCTGATTAATTGATACACACCGTATTGGCACAAGCGTATGTGACGCACAGTCTGGGACGCATAGTCTGGGGCGCACAGCCCCGCTTGTGCCTTTTACAATTACTCCCTGGCGCCAGTGTCCACTGGTGCCTGCCTATCGGCAGACAGGCCCACAAAGCTAAGAGCGTCCCGCTCGACTTTACCGTGTTCCGCTGGATCAAATCTCAAATCTGTCTGGAGCGTCCCGCTAGACTTCACCAGTTCCGTTCGCTTCAATAAATCGTCATTCATCTGATTATCTCTCAAGGTAAATTTGAAATGACGGTCCCATACTAAGATCAGAACGTTCATTCTGAAAAGGTGTCTGTAAGAAACAGACAGAATAGTTGGGATGTAGCTGCAAGCTACACCCAGGTGGGGTCCCGCCCCTGGCGCCAGTGTCCACTGGTGCCAACAGCGCTTAGAGCGTCCCGCTCGACTTTTCCGCGTCTCACTCGATCAAATCAAAAAAAGAACACACAAAACAAATGCTCAACCAATCTGAACGAATAGTAATGCAGGGTTGACGAATACTAGTTGCATGGCTCAAATGAAGATCAGATGTGAGTAATTCGTAATGTCAACTAAGTATTACCACCATGATCAGAGAATCGATGCAGCAAATTATTGGCAGGCTCAATGACTACCTGAACCTGTACTTTCAGGACACGTCCACTGTGGAGTACGTGGTGCTGAGCCACTTGTCGGAAGGTAACGAAAGTATCCATGTCAATCTGGTCAATGTAGAAGAGGACAAGGTCTTTAAAAACCAGCTGAAGCCGCTGCCATCGGCAGCTACCACCCCTCAGACTGTCCCTACAAGTGTTAATGCGCTGGGAGGAATCCCGGTCATGAGGTTAAACCTTTACTTACTCTTTGCATTTAATCCGGGGGATTCTACCCTTTTGTATGAGAAAGCCCTGTCGTTGCTCACAGTAGTACTGCGCTATTTTCATTCCCATCAGCAGCAGGAAATTGTGCTCACCATCGATGGGCAGGCTTACAATTGCAAGGCGAGGATCAATTACCACAACATCAGTCTGGAAGACTCCAACAACATGTGGTCCAACCTGGGCGGCACGCAAAAACCCTATGCCATGTAGAAGCTGCAAGTACTGGTAATTTTTCCGTTGGAGCCTTCCTCAATTACTGTAACCATGACTACTAAGGTGGCTACGATCAATGCACTTTGAAAGAACTAAAATACCATAATCAGAAATAAACTGAACGAATATGAATTACCCTAATACACCAGGCGTCAAGATCAAGGAAGTCCCTTTGTTGCCGCCTTCAGTAGCGCAGGTTGCCACTTCTATACCTGTCTTCCTGGGTTTTACTGAAAAAAGCCCCGGTAAAGAGGCCACCAGGATCACGTCTTTGAAAGACTATGAAGACGCATTTGGCGGAGCATACGCATACAAATACAGCATCACGGTTCCCACGAGTGCCACCAATCCGGCACCCAGCTTTTCAGTACTCAACAGTACGGATGCAACCATCGGGACTTACTACCTGTATGAAGCCATGCAAGCCTATTTCGGCAATGGGGGAGGCGCCTGCTATGTCATCTCTGTGGGCAGTTTCACGACAGCAGTCAGTACCACTGCTTTCACAGATGCCATGGAAATTGTAGAGCGACTGGATGAGCCAACGCTGATCTTATTCCCTGAAGCAGCCGGTATTGCCGGTGATCCTGCCACTGCTGCCAATCCGGTTTCTGCCAATGAAAAGTATGGAATTGTTGCCCAGGCTGCGCTCAATGTAGCCTCAAATACAGGCGACAAATTTGTGATCCTGGATACGCCCAAAGACGAGGATATGCTGGATAACAATGTGGTGGCAGCTTACCGAACGGCTCTTGGAACCTCCTATTTGAACAGAGGGGCGTCCTATTTTCCTCACCTGGAATCCATCTACACTTTTCAGTTCCATGAAAACTCAGAGTACAACGGCGTCTCTCTAAAGACACTGCAGGACAATGGAAGTGGTGACTATACAACGGCGATGGCACTGCTGAAAGGTTTTGGAAGAGTAGAATTGCCACCATCGGCTTTCATGGCAGGAGTTTACACCCGCACAGACAGCGCGCAAGGCGTATGGAAGGCTCCGGCAAATGTCTCCTTACTGGGCGTAACTGCGCCGGTAACAGCAGTGTCTGATAGTACGCAGGAAATGCTCAATGTAGACGCTACGTCTGGTAAATCCATCAATGCCATCCGCACATTTGCAGGACTGGGCACCATGGTATGGGGCGCAAGAACGCTGGCAGGTAATGACAACGAATGGCGATACATCAACGTGAGAAGACTTTTCCTCACGGTAGAAGAATCCATCAAAAAGGCAGTGTCCCAGTTTGTCTTTGAAAACAATGATGCCAAAACATGGGTGAAAGTAAGCGCCATGATCAAGTCATACCTCAATGGCATATGGCAGGACGGAGGCTTGCAGGGAGTGTCTGAGAAAGAAGCATTTTTCGTGAATGTGGGCCTTGGACAAACCATGTCTGAGATAGACATACTGGAAGGCAGGATGATTGTCAAAGTGGGAATCGCAGCCGTGAGACCAGCTGAATTCATCAAACTTGAGTTTTCACACTTTGTAAACCAATAAGGTCATGATCACGCAAACTCCCGGTGTTTACATCACTGAAAAGAACAATTATCCGGCATCTGTCGCGGGTGTTTCAACAGCCGTTCCCGTTTTCATTGGCTATACGCACACCCATCAGCCAGATGCCGAGCTGGTCAAAGGAATGTTTGACTTTGAGAGACTCTTTGGCGGTAGCTTTGAGCCTACTTTTCATGTAAATCCTGCTGACCTGAAGGTGTCGCCCAACAGAAGGTTCATGCTGTATGATGCGCTGGACCTGTACTTCAAAAATGGAGGAGGTGAATGCCATGTGGTCAGTTTGGGAAAGTATGGGGATTTTGACCCTGCCAAAATCATTGATCAGTTTGCCGCTGGTATTGATGCGCTGGACCTGGTTGATGAAGCCACACTGGCCCTGCTCCCGGATTTGCATTTGCAATACGTAGACGGATCGGGTGCGTTGACCGGCCTGACGGATGGTGAATTTGGGACGCTCTCAAGTGCACTCATCCAAAAGTGTGCGACGCTGAAGAATCAGTTTGCCCTCCTGGATGTACGGGACATGGTAGCAGGCGTCAACGGTTTCAGAGATCGGGTGAGTCCTACAGACCCCGACAACCTCAAGCACGGTGCGGTCTATTATCCATGGCTCAATGTACCTGCGGTCTATTCCTTGCGATACGATCAGGTTGACTATGCGCATAGCAGTACTGTCGCAGCAGACATTGATTCCCTGAATGTGGATATTACTGCCATGGAAGGGCATTTGATGCAGCGCTATGACAACGCTTCGCAAAAGGACGAAATGTTGTATTTGCTGAAGCAGATTGATACGGCATCTCCCACGGCAAAAAAGACGCCAACGACTAACCTGTTCAAATTCCTTTTTGGCAGAGTGAAGAAGTTGGTAACACTGGGAGGCGCACTTTCCTCAGGGAGCTTGCTCACCAACGATTTCAACGACCTGAAAGGCGATAGTTCGTTGCTCCACAGAGAGATCAGCAAGCTCTACAGGTTGGCAGAGGTGCTGAAAGATGACAACCATGTTTCAGCAGTCAACAGCACCAATGTGCTCACAGATACACAATGGAGTGGTTTCACCGGCAATGCCACCGATATAGTGGCCGATTTGAAGACCGATACCAATTTTGATCCGGCGCAGCCTTTCAGTGACTACGACACTTTTGTGAGAGATTTCGTCAGTGGGCTGTACATCGACACAGACATTATTTTCTCAGCGATATCTGGCCTTTATCATAAGGCAACCTTCAGGAAACAGACGTTGGAGGATGAGCTGTTTGCTACCGATGCGGACTACCAAACAATTAGAAACAATGTAGTCCAATACATGCAGACATTGCCTTCGCAGGGAGCAATTGCCGGACTGTATTGCAGAAATGACCGTGAGCGTGGCATTTGGAAATCTCCTGCCAACCTCTCCATTGCGGGAGCAAGTCCTGTGCTGGAAGTTTCCAACAGCGAACAAGACGGACTCAATGTGGACCCCATCGGGGGAAAATCGGTCAATGTGATCAGGACTTTCACTGGGAAAGGACCTATTGTGTGGGGTGCCAGAACGCTGGCGGGCAACAGTGGCGAGTGGAAATACATCGCCGTGCGCAGGTTCTACAGTTATGTGGAAGACTCGGTGTCCAAGGCGCTTAATTCCATGGTTTTTGAGCCCAATAACGCCCGGACCTGGGTCAAAATCAAAGCGATGATCACCAGTTTTCTGGTGCAACAATGGGAGGCAGGAGCACTGACAGGCGCCTCGATGAAGGAAGCATTCTTCGTGGAAATAGGTACGACAACCACCCAACAGGCCGATATCGACAACGGCATCATCAACGTACGGGTAGGCATGGCCGTAGCACGACCTGCTGAATTCGTCATCTTAGAGTTCAGCCATAAGAGCGTCTAGCAAACCTGACGATGCCAGCCGAGTGACTTGAGCTCAAGATGGTTACCTGAAGGAATAAGAGGGGGCTCCCCTTTGGGTCAGGCTATCCGCGCTACATGGCCACAGGGGACCCTGTAGCTTGCTACTATCCTTAGCCCGGGTACAGCCGTTCAAAGACGCCACAGCTCAATGCAATGAACAAAGTCCTCAAAATCGGCCCCGAAATTTCAGATTTAATGAATTCAATACAGATCAAATAACTAAGACAATGAGTAATAATCAATTTTTATTAGGCAACCACTTCCTCGTCAACTGGGGAGGTACCAACATGGGTTTTCAGGAAGTTTCCGGCCTGGAACTGGAAACCGAAGTAGCCAGCTACATCGACGGTTCTTTTCCACCCGATGCCGCGCCGCTCAAAAAAGCGGGCAGGTCTAAGTACAGCGACAAGCTTTCCATGAAAACAGGCTACTGCAAAGGCGACGATGAGATGCTACAGTGGTTTTTGGACGCAAAATCGGACATGACCAAAAAGAGCGACATCACCATTACGTTGCTGGATGAAATGGATCAACCAGTCATTACCTGGCTGGTAAGAAACGCCTTCCCTACCAACATCGCCGACTTTGGCCTCAATGCCACCAGCAATGAGATCATCATTCAGTCGATCGACTTTGCCCACGAAGGTGTCACGATGGAATACGTTAGCTAATCATGCCTACGTTTCCACATCTAAAACATCACTTTGGCGTGTTTTTTCTATTCCCAAAGTTCAACTTCAACGCCAGTTTTCAAACGGTGTCAGGGTTGAACTTTGGCTACACGCCGGAGTCAAAGGCAGAAGGAGGGATCTCAGGTTTTTCCCATTCCCTGACCAACCGGGGAAGCTACGGCACGCTGGAGTTGAAAAGGGGACTTACGTCAGACCTGGGTTTGTATGACTGGTGTGAGGGCACTTCCAACACACTGGTTACCCAGCCCTGCAATGTGCTGGTGTCCCTGCTGGACGAGCAGAGCAATCCGGTGAGAAACTGGCTTGTCTTTCATGCCATCCCCATCAAGTGGAGTGCCGATGGCCTCGATGTGTCATCTTCGGATGTTTTAATGGAAAACGTATCGCTCTCCTATCAAAACTTCATCCTGATCTGATGGCGGTAGAAATCAAAGCATTACACGTCAAGCTTCACCTGAACAACCAGGCGAAGTCTGCTTCCGCAACAGGTAGTCAAAAGCCGTCGGGGACTAAATCCGGCGACGATCAGCTGGTGGAAACAGTGGTGGCACAGGTACTCAGCATTTTAAAAGAACAGCAAGAAAGGTAAAATGGCAGATATAGAAACCATAGGAGACAGAATAGGACTGCCCAGTCACATGAAAATAACGACGGTGAGTCCTAAGGAACAGGAGGAAGGAGATACGCTCAATGCGCAGAACTCCTACACGGTCCTGGTCAACCCTGAGTCTTATCAGGTAATTCACCGCACCGAATATGTGGAAGACCAGGCGTTTAACTCCGCCCGTGCCACCTACCGATTCAACAAGGTGGCTCCTGAGAGTTTTAAGATCGAGTTACTCTTTGACAGCACCGGATCATTGGGCAAAGTGCCTTTCATCAACAAACGAACGGTGCTGGAACAGATCAATCACTTCCTGCAATTGGGCTTTCCCAGAGAAGCAGATGAATGTGATAAAAAGAACCTGATTCAGCTCTACATCATCTGGGGAGACATGCTGTTCAAAGGACTACTGGAGGAAGTAGACATTACCTACTCCCACTTTGATGCAACCGGATCGCCCATCAGGGCAGTGGC
>ERZ1740068.718-NODE-718-length-13675-cov-8.232599_pt1 | contig 13675 bp, 11 predicted proteins | sample MGYA00581735_ERZ1740068 | MGnify/ENA primary metagenome ERZ1740068 (study PRJEB43018, sample SAMN04849740) | marine metagenome | isolation source: floating plastic debris | place: Pacific Ocean | collected 2008-08-30 | study: EMG produced TPA metagenomics assembly... | reverse complement strand
TGAACAAAGGCATAGACTATATCAGCTATAACCACCTGAATTTACCAGAAAGGGTAACGATGGATGATGGTGATTATGTGAAATATGTCTATGATGCCGATGGAATCAAGTTGCAAAAGGAGTCTAGGAGTGGAAATAATGTTACTATTACTGATTACATCGCAGGCAAACACTATGTAGGCGGTACTTTGAGTTTCCTACAGCACAGCGAAGGCCGAACATTGCATAATGCCGGTTCGTTTGATTATGAGTATAACCTCACTGATCATTTGGGGAATGTGAGGGTGAGTGTTGATGAAGGTGGTACTGTTGTGCAGAGGGATGATTATTATCCCTTTGGGTTGAGTTTTAACTCATATACAAATACCTCTCCTACAAATGATTACCTTTATAACGAGGGTTCTGAGTTGCAACTAGAGATAACAACTTATCAGACTCATTTCAGAATGCTTGATCCGGCATTAGGTAGATGGTGGCAAATTGATCCGAAGGCCTCAGAAAGAGAAAGTCCTTATGTGAGCATGGCAAATAATCCAATTTTGTATAATGACGCTTTGGGCGATACGATAAGGGTAAGTGGTTCAGATGAATTTGTAAAGCAGTACGAAGAAGACCGAGCTAAAATTGCAGAAACAGAAGAAGGTAGGGAAATGCTTAGGGTCTTAGATGAAAGTGAAACAGATGTTTATATTTTCGAGGCTTCCTCTTACGTTGGAGTTATAAAGAACTTTTTTAGCGAAGGATCAGGAGATAAGGATAATTTCTTTGAGACGATAACTAAGGAAAGCCCAAATGGCTCTGTATTGCTGCAATATTCTCAAATTGAAGGTATTGAAGTTGATGGTATATTAAGTGTATCTCATCATGTACTAAATCACGAGATGAATCATGCTCGAGATTATGTTGATGGGACTGACGATAAGGAAAGAGAACTACATGGTAATAAGCATGTGGAAATTGGCGAAGTAAGAGCAGTGCAGTCGACTAATAAGATTAGAGAAAGAGAAGGTAAACCGCTAAGGAAAAAGTATACTTTTCCTGACAGTGGGAGAGTCGTTAAAATACCAGATAGTGAATAAAAAAATATTTATGCTAAAATGAAGGGTAAACTTTGGTTATTTTTTGTGATGGTTCCTTTGGTAGGAGTTGTTTTACAGTTTAAGTATGTTCTATTCGGAAGAGCAATTAGCTTTGGTTATCCAATAAATGTTTATTGGGATATTTTAATAGCTTTTTTTTGGGGGTTGTGGGTTCTTGGTATTTTCGGTCTTTTCTTAGATAAAGCTTGGTCGTTAATTCTATTTATCCCAACGTCCTTGTGGTCCATATTGGCATTATTATTTGATTTTAATAATATTTTTCATAAAAGTCATGCCGATCAATTTTTTTATTTTGGAGGGTTGATACTTGTTTTCGTGACATTATTTAGGCTAAAGATTTTCCTCTCCAAGAAAAAACCTAGCCTAAAGTACTATCTATTTAGCTTTATAATGTTTTTGGTACTTACCGGCTTGTTCATGACGATTCCTAAAAGATTAACTCCATGAGTTATTGTAATTTCATTCGACACTTCTATCAACGAATAATCTCTGGAGTAAGTCTGTGACTTGAGCCTATGAATGGATTGGGGAAATAAAGAGTCTATTATCAGCGATGGTAGTAGGTTTTTTACGTTCAGCATTTTTGATAAGAGCACCAAGGGCGTAAAGAATGTGCTGATTATCTTCTTCGAGAAATGACGAGATATCATTGAGTATTGTGAGTACGATGTGATTCTCAGTGGTAAAATATTCAATTCTGACTATTTTTATGAAGAGAATAGTTTGTCCTCCATTTGGGTTGAGTTTCAACCACTATGAAAGTACTCCTCCGGTAAATCAGTACACTTATAACAGTAAAGAAGATCAGAAAGAATGGGGAGTGATTGATTATGAATGGAGGAATTACGATGCTTCAATAGAGCGGATTAATTCCATTAACCCTCATGTTGATAGATATCTTTCAGTGAGTCCTTACAGCTATGCTTTTAATAATCCTGTATTGTGTGTCGATCCTGATGGGAGAGATGGAACACTTTATTTATAAGTGTTAACTGATCAGAATGGGAATGTATCAGATGAAGCAAAGCAAGGTATCGTAGATGCGATTAACAAGTTAGTAGTTAATTTCAAGGATAATAAAATTGAAGCAAAAGTTCGACTTCGTTTTTCCAATGATATTATGTCTAAAACTGACTTTGAGGATGAGAAAAATGGTTAACGGAAAACAGAAATAAACACATTACCCCACCTTCTTCACTTTCCACAACTCTCGCCTGCCTTTTTTCGAGAATAGATTTTTGACGACACCATGGTAGACTTCCAATGCATCGCCGGCGAGCAGAACAATGATGATGGTGTAGGAGAAGTTGACCTTGTAGTTGAACCAGTGCAGGATGAAAACCATCAGGGTAACGAGGATCAGGACTTCAAAAAGTTGAAATACTTTGGTGATGCCATCGTACCAGTTGGGGAGGGCTTTGTAGATCCATGTGAATAACAAGACATTGAGAAAACCGATGATAACAGCCCAAAACTTGGCCCAGCCGTTGTTCATCTCGTCCAGATAGTCCTCCTGAAGGATCATAGAGATGATGTTGGCATGGATGACACCGCCAAACATGTCATGATCGGCCTTGCCTACAAAACTTCGGTTGAGCGGCGTGAAGAACTTGTCTTCTATCGTCAACCGGTCTCCCAGGTGGGCACCCATGAAGCAGAAGATGACAATTTTGTCTTTGATGATGTCGCCCATAAAATTCTCATTCAATACATCACCTACATCCAGGGCAAAATAGCGCGTCCCATAGTGTGTGGCCCCAAAGTCGAAAACGTTGCCGCGATAGTTGATCAGTTCTTCTTGTTTGGAACGATTGAGGAATTTTTGTGTTTTCTCAGGATCAGCATAGGAGGCCAGCTTTACGGAGAAAGCCAGTGCAGCGGTGTCTTCCAGTATTTCACTGGGAGTAAAGGAGCGGCAGACCTTCAGTTCATCCTGGTGGCTGGCGCCGGTGATCAGGTTGACGTAGGCAAGTTCCGATGTTAATCTGAAGCGCGGAATGGGCATCAGACTACTGCCAAAGTGGTCTATTTCCGGGCTGTAGAGTAGTTTGTGGCCCAAAACTGTGTTGGGGCTTGTACGAAGAGCAGCTTCCAGCAAACTATCTTGCTCGGGATCCAGCTCAATGTCCAGTAGTATATCCAGTCCTATGGCGCGCGGCTCATACTTGGAGATGATCCGTAGCTCTTCTGCAATCCCGGCGCGGTTGAGGTTGCCAATGTTGACCAAAACAACGCTTTCATCTGCGGGAGGTGCTTCCCGCATTTGAGACATCATCAGGTCTGTGAATTCAAAGTCATCAAACATTTCTCCAATGGGATCGAACAGATCAAATACTCTGAAGAAAGTAATGCTGCTAAAAAATAAGATCAGCGAAAGGACAAATAAGAAGCCCAGGACGCTATCAGTTATCAGCTTTTTCATGTGTTTATTATTGGTGGTGGTAGTGGATCATACAGCCCATAGCTGCATGATTATCCGAAATTACGTCTTTTTAAGGTACCTGGATTCACCCTGAGGTAGCCATGACGCGATCTGACAGTTTTGGTAACAAGAAATGCAGAAATGGAAAGTCCTTAACCCCGGATTTAATCCGGGTTCTGTTAAATCCGGGGTCTTTGCAGTCGGATTAAATCATCCCTCTGCTTTCCAGTACTTTGAAAAAAGCTGTCCGGTAAGTATCGCTCACAGGAATCCACTGATTGCCGATTAAGAGTCGTTTTTTTTCTATCTGGTCTACCTGATTGATAGACACGACATAGGATTTGTGCACGCGGATGAAGTCATCGCCGGGTAATTTGTCCAGCAGGCTATGAAAGCTCTGTAGGGTAAGAATGCGTTCTGTGGTGGTGTAAATGCCAAGATAGTCCTTCAAGCCTTCAATGTATCGGATTTCGTCTGTTTTGACCTTTTGCCACTTGTTTTCTGTCTTTACAAACAGGAACGTAGCCTGTGCCGCTTCCGGGCTTCCGCTCGCCTGTGCAATGACTGGAACTGCTTTGTCCAGCGCCTTTTGAGCACTTTCCAGAAAGCGTTCGAAGGCGATGGGCTTTAAGAGGTAATCGGTCACGTCCAGCTCATATCCTTCCAGTGCATAGTCGCTGTAGGCAGTGGTGAAAATGACCTGAGGGCGGTTTTTTAGGATGCTGACCAGTTGAGTACCTTTGATCTGCGGCATCTGAATGTCCAGGTAGATGAGGTCTATGGGTTCCCTTTGCAAATAGGCCAAAGCTTCAATGCCATTGTCAAAGCTGGCTTTCAGCTCCAGGAATGGTACTTTACTGATGAAATCTGTGATCTTCTTCAGTGCAAGTGGTTCGTCGTCTACGGCAATACACTTCATTTCTTCTCTGGTCCTATGATTAAATTGACACGGTACTCTTTTTCTTCATTAACAATCTCAAGCTGATGTCTGTTGGGGTAAATCAGCTGCAGCCTCTTCTTGACATTACTGAGTCCAATGCCTCCTGTGTGATCTTTTTCTGTGATCAGGGAAGCATCGAATGAGTTGACCACTTCCAACAAAATCTTTTCGTCGTTTTCTATCAACTTTACCTTGACACAGAGCTTCTCATCCACTTGATTGGCATGCTTGAAAGCATTTTCTACAAATGGAATGAAAATCATGGGGGCAATCTTGTGACGTGGGTCGTTCACGGCCACTTCAAAGCTAATGTGTTCTGTGGACTTAAAGCGCATACTTTGCAGATCTACGAAGGATTGAAGATATTGTATTTCGCGGGAAATGTCCACCCAATCAGTGTCGCTTTCATAGAGCATGTAGCGCATGATGGACGACAGTTTGACAATGGCATCGGACGCTTCCTGCGAATGAGGATAGACCATTGCGTCAATGTTGTTCAGTACATTGAATAGAAAGTGTGGGTTAACCTGATTGCGCAGCAGTGCCAGTTCACTTTTTAATTGTTGGGTCGCCATGATGGCTTTAATGCGTTGGTTTTTGAACCAGTCTACCATAAACCGGGCAAACATGGCAAGAGGGATATTCCATAGTAGGGTGAAAAAACGCCTGCCGATTTCCTGTATGAGTATCCTGGTTTCATTGGATTCTTTGGAGAAGTTGAGTAATACCGCTGACAGTGAACTGAGCCCCAATTGCTGGTCTATCAGGTACTTCACTGGCGGGTATAGTAAGATGGTTGCTACTGTAATTAATACAAATCGAGTATTGTTTTTACCCAGGAACTTCGGGACTACATGATAGAAATAACCGTAAAATATGACAAGGTTGGCACCGCCGGTGAGTATGACCCAGAGGATGGTTTCTTGCAGCGGCTCGTTCTGTTGTGTGGTATATAAGCCAACAGTCATCATGAAATAAAAGGACCAGTAGCAAATCTGTAGCAGCCACTTAAGCCTTTGAGAAATCCAAGGTTTTTGTTCATTGAGCCATGTACTTTCAATTTTTGCCATGAAACAAATCTATGGATCTCAGTGAAAATACAATTGCCGAATTGGTTTTAATCTACCAATTCGTTTTGCCAATCTACCACTGCCGTTTCCCAATCTACCAACTGGTTAATAGTGGAGAAAGTGGGCGTGGCAGAGCCTTTAGTCCCGTTGGTCTATTCCTTTTGTTGCCTAAAAGAGGTTGTAGTAAAATTGACCATGATTTATTGAAATTGTGACAGCCGCAAGCAACTTCCCAGGGTAAACTTGCATCATAAAGGCAAACACATTTCAAAATCCACAATAACATGACAAAACAAATATTTTCATATGCTTTAGTTTTCCTGCTCGCTCTTTTTGCGGGCAATGTCGCAGATGCCCAGGTGAGGGAATTGACCGGCACAGTCATCGATCAGTCTACGCAGGAACCATTGCCTTTCGCGACCATTGGCTTTCGCAATCACCGGGTGGGTACGGTCTCAGACCAGGACGGCAATTTTGTGCTCAGATTTAGCAACGACCTTGCAGGAGATACGCTCACAATCTCCTACATCGGCTACAATGACTTCTCCGTTTTAGTGGGGAACCAATCGACGATCAAAGTGCCGATGGAACCTGCTGTTTTCCAATTTGAAGAGGTGATCGTGCGATCGGTTTCTGCAGATCAGTACATGCGAAAGGTTGTTCGCCTTATCCCGGAGAATTTCCTGAATGTTCCATTTGAAACGGTTTCCTATTACCGTGAAAGGATGGATGAGAATGGGATTCCCATCAAATTTGCAGAAGCAGGTTTCCTTTCATTCCAACATCCTTATTTCTCTGACTCTGCCAACCATCATCAGTTGGTCTTGTACAAGGATCGCTCACAGTCGGAGATGCAGTTTATGCGGAAAAAGGCCATGAAAAGAGAGGAGAAGGCCAGGAAGAAAGCGGAGAAAGCAGGGGAGGAGTTTGACGAGGAAACGGAATATGGCGCCGTAACGGCAAGTTTTGGAGGCCCTGAAAGCATCTTGTCAGGAGATCCCGTGAGAGGATTGTCAGAATTCATGGACACGACCATTTTCAAGAAATACCGGTTTGAGTTTCACGAGGCTACTACCTACAATGGGAAACCGGTAGAGGTGATCAGTTTCCAGACCAAAGGTAAGGTAGATCATACCAAAGCATCAGGACTGATCTATGTTGACAAAGAGTCGCTGGCGGTGATCAAAATTGAGAAGAAGGGCAAATTTGTCGTGCCCCTGGCGCTCAAACCTTTACTCTACATGCTGGGCTATAGTATCAGTGGGGGACAACTGGTGAGTGACTACAAGTACAAGTCTTTCAACGGTAAATGGTATCCTGAAAACCTACATCATCAGCTATGGATTAAGATCACCAAGCACAACATGTTTAGTAAAAATGAATATGCCAATTTGAAAATTGAGCAGGTCATGAGTACCAAAGAAATTGATACCGATCAGATAAGTCCCATTGGCAAAGGCAAGCGATTTGATACCTCCAAAGAAATGGAGGAACAGGTATTTGCCAGTAAGAAAGTCAGCTGGGAGACTGTCCGCTAGTGACAAAAGGAGACGAAAGTTGATGGGCGGTGTAATAAATCTGGTAATTGGTGTGACTTAAAGAATGATTGAATCTTAAAAACAAGGAGATCTCTGAAAGCTACCTGAGTTAGATGAGGTACCCACAACTCAAAATAAAAATCACCGGGCCTTTGGGTCCAAATCGTAAACATAAGTTAACATTTTTATGGAATTACAAATCAAAAATCTCTCGAAAACCTATGGTAATGGTGTCAAAGCCATTAATGATATCAGTCTGGACATTCCAGTTGGTATGTTTGGCCTTTTAGGGCCTAATGGTGCGGGAAAATCCAGCCTGATGCGGACAATCGCTACACTACAGGAGCCGGATTCCGGGAGTATTACACTGGGAGACTTAGATGTATTGAAGCAAAAAGAGGAGGTGCGTAGAATTTTAGGTTACCTGCCTCAGGAGTTTGGTGTCTATCCCAAAGTAGATGCAGAAACCCTGCTGGACCACCTGGCGGTTTTAAAAGGAATCACTAATAACAAGGAGCGCAAGGAATTGGTCAAGTCACTGCTTACCAAGACCAATCTTTACAGATTCAGGAAAAGAAATGTAGGTGGTTACTCTGGAGGTATGAAACAGCGTTTTGGCATTGCGCAGGCTTTGCTGTCCAATCCCAAACTGATCATTGTGGATGAGCCTACTGCCGGTCTGGACCCTGCAGAGCGCAATAGATTCCTCAATTTACTGAGTGAAATAGGAGAGAATACTGTCGTCATTCTGTCTACACACATTGTGGAAGATGTGCGTGAGCTATGTACCAATATGGCCATCATCAATCAGGGACAGCTATTGTCTACAGGTACACCTGAAGAAGCGATAGCCAGTGTGGGCGGTAAAATCTGGAAGAAGCAGGTGAAGAAAGAAGAGCTGGAAGAAATGAAGGAGCACTTCCAGGTGATCTCAGAACGTAGATTGGCAGGCAAGCCGAGCATTCACGTCTACAGTGACGGTCAGCCGGCAGAAGGGTTTGAATTAGTAAATGCTGATTTAGAGGATGTTTACTTCTCTGAGATCAGCAGAGATCAAAAAGTATTGGCTTAAACTGTAGCATCATGTTAGAAGTAATCAGATTTGAACTAAAGTACAGGTTGAGAAGACCTGCTACTTATATTTATTTCGCCATCATGCTCATTTTATCTTTTCTGTTGGTTTCCACAGAACTGGTGCAAGCAAGTGGCGGTAGCGGTAAGGTCATGGACAATGCGCCTGCACAGATATCCATCCTCATGTTATTGATGATGTGGTTTGGTTTGCTGATTTCATCGGCTATTATGGGTGTACCGGTGCTTCGGGATTATGAGCATTCAGCTTCGGCGATGATTTTCACGACACCTATCAAGAAATGGCAGTATCTCGGCGGACGCTATCTTGGGTCTTTCATTGTTTTGCTGGTCATTATATTGGCAGTTCCTGTAGGGATGGCCATTGGGTTTTCCAGTGATAACTGGTTTGGCTGGCTGGATCAGCCACACAAGTTGATTGAGTTCAATGCGTGGCACTATCTGCATCCGTTTATTACCATTATTCTGCCGGGGTTGTTGTTCTTTGGCTCGGTGTTCTTTGCTGCTGGTGCGCTAGGAAAGCGAATGGTCGTAGTGTATGCGCAAGCAGTCATTGCCTTTATGGGCTATCTGGTTTCCAGTGCCCTTTCGGGACAATTGGACAATCTGGAGCTCTCCGCTATGATAGATCCCATTGGTCTCAATACTTATGCGGCGGTCACACAATACTGGACAGTGGCAGAACGCAATTCAATGGTAGTCCCGTTGGAAGGGTTGATGTTGTACAACCGTTTGCTGTGGGGTGGCCTCGGGGTGGTCGCTTTGATCATTACTTTCTGGAAATTTAGCTTTCAGGCCAATAAGTCTGGTAAAGCCAGAAAAGCGGTAGTTGGAGCAGCGACCAATGAAGACATTGCCATTCCGGCAGTGAACCCTCAGTATGGATGGCAGACTTCCGTTTTTCAGGTCGTGAAATTGTCTTGGTTCTACTTTAAGTGGGTGGTAAAGCAGGTTCCTTTTATCTTCATTGTGCTTGCTGGAATCATTTTCGTATTCATCGTCGGCTTCTTACCCGGACAAGGAGGATATGACATTGATACCTTTGCTACTACTGCTTCAATGATTAGTAAACTGAATGGGGGTTTTGGATTGTTTTTTCTAATCTTAATAGTCTTCTATTCTGGAGAACTGATCTGGAAGGAGCGAGATGTTAAAATCAACTTGATTTATGATGCCATGCCGCACAAGGATTTTGTGTCATTGGCTGGTAAGTACCTTGGCTACCAACTGGTACAGGTGATGCTGGTCCTGATGTTGATTGTATGTGGTAGCATTATCCAACTCATTAGTGGCTATGCGGAAATAGAAATTGGTCTTTACCTGAGTAGAATGTTTGGAGGGATATACATCAACATGGCGATGTTGTCTTTGATGGCTTTTTTCCTGCAGGTGATGATCAATCAAAAATTTCTCGGTTTTGCCGGTATGGTGATTTTTTACATTGCTATGCTGGTAATAGGTAATCTGGGAGTAGAACACAACTTGCTCATTTTTGCGAGTGGAGGCATGGGGCCATATTCCACCATGAATTCCTTTGGTCACTTTTTGACGCCATTTTCATGGTTCAATATTTATTGGTTCGCATTTGTGCTGATCATGTTTGTAATAGCAGTGATCTTCTCGGTTCGTGGATCGGAAGCCATTATGAAGACAAGACTCAAAGTTGGTTTGCTGAGATTGACCAGACCCATGCTGACGTTTGCATTCTTGTCGGTGATTTTGTTTACTTCCTCTGGTTTTTACATTTACTACAATACCAACGTAGTCAATGATTATCAAAATTCTGATGATGTAAAAGCTTCCAGGGCAAAGTTTGAGAAAGAATATAAGCAATACGAAAATCTTCTGATGCCAAAGATTGTCGACACCAAGTTGGAAGTAGACATCTACCCGTTCACCAGAGATTTTGATTCCAAGGGTTACTACATGTTGCGTAATAAGTACGATGAGCCGATCAGTGAGGTGCATTTGATGGAGAATTCTGGAGATGATTTTACCACTACTATGAAGCTGGCGGGTAAGGAAGCAACTAGCATAGATGAAGATTATGGTTACTATATCTTTAAGCTGGATCAGCCCATGCAGCCAGGTGATGAACTGAAGCTCGACTTTGAAGTCACCTACAGAACGAAAGGCTTTAAAGAGGGTGGTTCCAATACAAGCGTGGTATACAATGGAACGTTCTTTAATAACAGCTATTTTCCTGCCATCGGTTATAGTGCAGGCTTTGAGTTAGGAGATGATGACGATCGTAGAGAGTTTGATCTGGAGCCTAAGGAGCGGATGATGGAAAGAGATGATCCAATTGGAACTGCACAAAGTCTCTTTGGTGACGATGCTGATAAAATTACTTATGAGGTTACTGTCAGTACAGATACTTCACAAATTGCCATCTCACCAGGTTACCTTACCAAACAATGGAAAGAAGGCGACAGGGCTTACTTCAACTACAAGATGGATGTGCCGATGGTCAATTTCTACTCCATTGTGTCGGCTGACTACGAAGTGATGCGAGATGTATGGAAGCCCTCGGTAGATTCATTGAGTGACGTCAGCCTGGAGATTTATTACCATAAAGGTCATGAAGCCAACCTGGACAGAATGATGAACGGCGTGAAAAAGTCGTTGACTTACTTTAGTGATAATTTCAGCCCCTATCAGTTCAGGCAATTACGGATTATGGAATTTCCTGCCTATTCATCATTTGCGCAATCCTTTGCCAATACAGTGCCATTTTCTGAAGGAATTGGTTTTGTGCAGAACATCAAAGAGGACGATGTAGACTTGCCGTTTTATGTAACTGCGCACGAAGTCGCTCATCAGTGGTGGGGACATCAGGTGACTGAGGCTGGTGTAAAAGGGAATGCCATGCTGTCTGAAGCAATGGCTCAGTATTCATCCCTGATGGTGATGAAGCAGGCGTTTCCGCCTGAGCAGATCAGGAGATTTTTACGATATGAGCTCAACAGCTACCTTGTTGGACGTACTTTTGAGCGTAAGAAGGAGATGCCACTGGAGTTTGTGGAAGGTCAGGGATATATTCATTACCGTAAAGGATCTGTGGTGATGTATGCTTTGCAAGACTATATTTCTGAAGACAGTGTCAATATTGCTTTCCGTCGCTACAATGATGACTGGGCGTTCAGAGAAGGCATCTATCCGACCTCCAAAGACCTGTTGGGTTATCTGGACGATGTAACTCCCGACAGCTTGAAATACTTGCTTGACGATTTCTTCAGAACCATCACACTGCATGACAACAGAACAGAAGAGGCAACCTATGAAGAACTGCCAGATGGTAAGTTTAAGGTAGACCTCAAGCTGGCTTCCAAGAAATTCAGGGCAGATAGTCTGGGTACTGAGACTGAAATAGCACTGGGAGACTACATTGACGTAGGGGTCTTCAAGAAAGATGAGAATGGTGAGGACAAGTTACTTTATCTGGAGAAACATCAGATTCTGGATAATGAGACTACTTTATCCATCATTGTAGATGAGAAGCCTTCTTCGGCAGGCATTGACCCAATCAATAAGTTGATTGACAGAAACCCCGGGGATAATGTAAAAGATGTGTCTGAGGCGGGTGAAGAAGAGGAAAGTGATGAGAGCAAAGTCACAGCGCAAGCCAAACCGGTGATTGACGAATGACTATACGTTAAATAAGATTTGTGACTACATAAAGAAACCAGCAAGCCGAAACTTGCTGGTTTTTTACATATAACGATTTATCGACAATCAGAAGGGGTCGCCTAGACTGGGTCGCAGTTAGACGGGGTCGCCTAGACTGGGTCGCAATTAGACTGAGTCCTTTTTTTGTATTTCTCCACCATGGCGGCTACCACTACTTTGTGTGCATATAGCGCCCGCAGTTGCTCGTAGTCGTAGGTGACCTGTATTTGGAGTTCGACATTCTCCAGCATTTTCAGGGCGCATGCCAATAGCTCCTGGTTCTCTTGTCGCTTATCCAACTCAGTGGGTAATTCTTTCATAGCTGACTGATTTGAAAATCGTACGTAAAAATTTGACTTTTGGTCGACATATGATAATTGTACCTGCTCAACGGGTTAATTATTGTATGAAAAGGAATTATATAACTTAAACCAATTGCCATACTGTTAAGGAAGTTTGTCGGTCATTATCGGATGATAATCTGCTCATAGCGCTAAGGTTTTCAGGGGTTTGCGATCACTTGGCAGCAAGTGTTCTAAGGAGACTTTGTGGGACAAATAGACGACTGAAAAAAACTTCAACAGACCTAAAAATCATCAATCTGAAGAAAAACAAAAAGGGTATCAAGAGATACCCTTTTTTGCTTTCCACAGCTGATACAGCCGTTTACCACCACTTTATATTAATTCCATAGCTGGGGAATCGATATAGCTGATTGATTGTGAAGTAGCACCGTGAAGCGCTACCCTACAAGGCCTTTTCAATATGTAAATGTTTTTCTAATACCATGCTGATCACTTCGCTGTGGTGCTGCATTTCTATGGCAACATCGCGCTGCGTTGTGAAGCGACTTTTTTGTTCTACTTTCTCCAACATTTCACAAAGACAATCGACAAACATTTGATCTTCACTGATCACTCCGGTCATCGCTTTGCTCTTCTTTTGAGTGAATGTTTTTGTTAACATAGCCTTCGTTTTTGGTTTGTGATGATTCAAAGGTCATACATTAAAAATGGATAGTAAAGTCAATGGGCACGACTGTGAGGTTTTGACGGGTTAACGGGAATAATGCCGAATGAATAGGAATAGTAAGTTGATGATCTAACAAAAACCAAAGGTCTTCAGCATGATCTCCCATAGATTGTTCAGCAACTAATAAAAAAAGGATGCCTGCTGGCATCCCCATGTATTGAACTATATAAACAGTTCATAGCTGATTGAGTCAAAAAAACGAGACTATCTGTCTCAAAATACGACCTATCAGTGCAAACTAAATATTAGTTTGCACTTTCCTCCCCACATATCACCCTCACTGGAATAGGTCATTACTTTAATATCTTTTCAAAGGATTAATTAGTAGTTATTGAAAATGACCAATTAAACCGTCTTGAATTGTTTTGCACCATTGTAACAGAATGTGTAGCATATAGTTTTATGGTTTCACATTTTTTTTTAAAAAGGGTGAAAGCGGAGTCTTTAGGGTGATTTTTGATCGAGTCCCCTTTGCAGAAGGTAAGTGATATCAGCGCTTTGTGTAACTTTGAATCAGGCAATATTACTGTAGGAAATCTACTGTAGACTCTTGCTCCAGCTCTGGCTGCATTGACTCCAAGGGTTATAACTACCTGATTTTTAATAACGTACCTTCATAAAGGAAGTTCAATGCTATTCAGCATGGATAAAAATAGACCTTACCAACAGATTTTGGATCAAGTCGATAATCTGTGTGAAATCTACTCGCACCTCACTCTCACACTCAAACTGACAGAATCGTTCTTGGCACAAAGGGTTGAAAATCAATGCTATAAATCTGTATTTCTTATGTTGCATCAAATATTCCATTC
>ERZ1740068.716-NODE-716-length-13732-cov-7.912700_pt1 | contig 13732 bp, 10 predicted proteins | sample MGYA00581735_ERZ1740068 | MGnify/ENA primary metagenome ERZ1740068 (study PRJEB43018, sample SAMN04849740) | marine metagenome | isolation source: floating plastic debris | place: Pacific Ocean | collected 2008-08-30 | study: EMG produced TPA metagenomics assembly... | reverse complement strand
GCCCGATCTTCGGCCACTTCTATAAACCAAAGCGTACCAGAGGCAAGACATAAGGAGCTTAGTAGGCTTTCAGGGTTTACTTCGCCGTGCAGCGCAATAAGGGAGATCTCCAAAGCTACCAGTCCGAACATTGCCCCGGTAGTCACTACTCCGATGGTTTTGTTGATTCTGGCCCTGCGCATAAAGTGATGTGCTGCCTCGTTTTCTTTCTTCATTAGCCGCGCCAGTTTTCGATAACTGATCTTTTCGCCGTTTTGAATGAATTTATATCCCCACAACGCCTGGGTCATTTTAATCGTTTGAGCGCACTTAACTTCCGCAGCACGATTCGCACTTTGTGCAAAGCCAACGGAAAAAACACACCCAAAGCAGATGATAACCGCAATAAAACTTTTCATAATGCTAATTTTTGAACGGCCATCAGGGACCGAGTTGGAATATATGGAGGGGATTTCCATTAAGATCGACAATTGAAAAGACTGAAAGTTGCAGATGACACATCAGTCAAACTAAATCAACAATAAGTTAGGCATTGATACCCACTTTCTGATGTGTTGGAGTCGATTCTAATCCAATTCTAATGGCAAGTGGCCAGCTATGGGAACAGAAAATAGCCAAGCTACCCTTAGTACAAATGGAGCATTAAGGCTTGTAACATGAACTTCCAATTCCTCTTTGCTGTTGCCATTGTAGAACATTGCTTGCTAAGTCTTTCGCTAATCCAAGCATTCTTTGGTCAAGTTTTGTGTCACTCAGGTGTCACGAATAGTCTTCTAATCGAATGCCTAAAAAGGAAATGTGTAACTATCCAAAAGCATTTGATTAACTTGGTTTTTTGGCCCCGAACTCCGTAACATTCATTCAGGCATTGAAATCTACACTTCACACCTTGGGTTGGTTGTGTCTTTTGCTGCTGCACTTTGTTCCCCTTTGGACAGCAGCACAAGAGCCCCATGCGCTGCATTATGGGGTAAACGAAGGCATGCCAAGTTCAGAAACCCATGGGGTAATACAAGATGAGCGAGGCTTCATCTGGTTTGCCTCCGACCGAGGACTGGTACGCTATGATGGCTACGAATTCAAAGTGTATACCACAGCTGATGGCTTGCCCAACGATGTGGTTTTGTGGTTGGAGAAAGACCGAAGAGGACGGATTTGGATGCACTTCTTGCACGAAGGATTGGCTTACCTCGAAGGAGATCAGATCATATTTCCGGAGTTTAACGAAGCGGTGAAAGATTACTTTCAACGTTTTCATATAGGCTACCTGCATTTTGATCCCCATGGAAACTACTGGCTTTCTGGTCACCAGTATGGAGTGTTGCTCAAAGTGGATTCAACCAACCGCTCGCACCCGATGAATCAAAATGAGGAAACAGAAGGTTTTTTGATGAAAACACCCTCTGGAGATTGGATAAGCGGACAGTCCAAATCCAAACGCAAAACCCAATACAATGATGTGTTTATAACTACCCCCGACTCATCTTGGAGATTTGATTTAGGAGGAAATAAATTCAAGAGTAAATTGGGTGCCAGGTGCCTCAATTTCGGAGAAAAGGTATACGTTACGCAACGCAATGTGGTAGCCGTATTTTCCAAAGAAACGGGACAACTACTCGAGAAAGTCATATTGCCCGCAGCTGCTACCCGAGCGATTACAATTGACCGCCAAAAAAACCTGTGGATAGGGATGTTCAATCACGGAGCGGTTTGTTTCGTTTCGGGAGATCTAAATCGTCCTCAATACTTTTTACAAAAGCATACCGTTTCGGCCATTACTGAAGATCGGGGAGGAGGCAAATGGTTTACCACTTTAGAATTCGGGGTCTTTTACATACCCAATCAGTCTGTGGCATCTCATACGTTCAATCGTGATGGCCAGGTACAGCCGGTTAACTTATTGCATGGAGCAGACAATAACGTTTACCTCAGCACAGGCAACCGGGTTGTGAGTAGGGTAGATGTACAAAAACCCTTCAATCCCATTGTTATCGGCAGTATTGAGAGTGAGATTTTTCACCTTGAAAAGGTCAATCAGAAGGTTTTTGTTGGGGCGGGTTTGTTTGAAAAGGATCACATCATCGTGAATGATTCTTTGACGGCGATTCGTGGGCAGGGATTTTGCAAGATACCCGGAAAAGTGGGCCTTTGGTTGATTCCCATTTCCAATCCTCCTAATGATACTTTGGGTATTAGATACCTCCGGATTCGGGATATAGAAAAGTTGGGCAATTTCTTTGATATTAAATTTTGGAAGGACCGCCTTTATTCCTCTTCTAATCCACACTTGTATGCTTTTGAGCCCGATAGCCTACCCCAGTATCAGGTAATCGGTTCCTTAGATCGTTTTGACATTTTAGAAATCCAGCCATCGGAATCGGTATTGTTTCTTGGGACCCGAAATCACGGGGTAGTGGTGTATGATGGCCATCAACATTGGACCATTGACTACGCTCAAGGGTTGGGAGTGAACCGAATTGAGTGTATCGCTGTACACAGCGATTCACTGATCTGGATCGGGACTAAAAAAGGCGTGTACCGAGCGCAAATTAATCATGCTACCCGTGAGGTAAAACTCGACCGTGTAACAATCAGCAACGGCTTACTTTCCAACAAAGACAACGAATTGTAGAACTTAGATCACCGGGTGTGGGTGGCCACCCACAAAGGGCTGTCGTGGTGGGACGATCGACAAAAATTTCAAGATACGGTGGCACCTCCCATTTTACTGGAACAAGTGGCCGTCAATGCCCGCCCACTACTTGATTTAGACAGCAACGAATTTGATTCAGAGGCACAACTGCTGGAGTTTAAAATGGCGGGCATCAGTTTTACCTCTCTTGGCAACCTGCGGTACCGCTACCGGATGGCTGGCCTTGAAACCGAATGGAATGAAAGCAGCAACCGGGAAGTGCAATACCGGCTCACACCAGGTGCCTACACCTTTGAAGCCCTTGCGCGCAGCCACGCCGGAGTTTGGAGCAAGCACCCGCTTCGGTTTGCCTTCACCATCCTGCCCCCGGTGTGGCAGCGGTGGTGGTTCATTGCTCTGGTAGTGCTTTTGCTGGTTGGAAGTACTGTTTTTGGAGTGCGCTATCGTTTGCAGCAAGTCGCTCACCGCAATTCGTTGGAACTGCGCATGGCCCAGTCGCAGCACCAGGCCTTGAATGCCCAGTTGAAGCCCCATTTTATTTTCAATGCCCTCAACTCCATCCACAATTACATTCGCAAAAACGACAAAGAACAGTCCAGCAATTACCTGTTGTTGTTTGCCCGACTCATTCGGCAAATCTTAGACAATTCAGGCAGCTCGTTTGTGACCTTGGAACAAGAACTGCAATTGGTCGAAACCTACCTGAAAGTAGAGCAACTACGCTTTAAAGAACGCTTGCAGTACGTCATTGAGGTAGATCCGGAATTGGCGCCCCACAGTTTCAAAATCCCCTCGCAGCTCATTCAACCCTATGTGGAAAATGCGATTTGGCATGGCCTGATGCCCAAGGAAGGAAAGGGGAAGTTAACCCTGCAATTAAAATCGTTGGGCGAATATATCTCGTGCCGAATCATCGACGATGGCGTAGGACGGGCCGCTTCGGCTTCTTATAAAGACCCAAGTTATGCCCACAAATCGGCGGGCATGGAAATGGGCCAACAGCGCTTAGAATTGGTGGAAGCCATTCTTAAGAAGAATGTCCGCTTCAAGATCATCGATTTAAAAGATGCGCAAGGGCAAGCAATGGGCACCTGCATTGAATTGACCATTCCTGTAGTTTCGGTTTAGTTGGGCCTTAAGTGTAGCCTTTACCGCAACCTCTATCTATACCATCTGATTGACGAGACCCGCTAATTCTTAGATTTCACCCGAAGATGGGTGCAGGTAAACCCAAATAAGGGCACCCTTCAGAAGTCTTCTTAGCCGTTCAATTGCTCAGGAGGCTGGTTCCATGTCCAGCGAACGGTTGTACAACTCTACAGCTTTAAGGGCGGTATGCTCTGCTGAAAACACCAGAATTAGACTGCTCAGGGCCGTGCTTGGTACAATCAAGGTATACAACCTTTGTGTAGAAGTTTCGTCCGAGGAAGCTCCAATACTAAGGCCAAAGAAAAATCCTGCCGTAACCGAGCTTACAATGGCCAATGTTTGTTGGGTACGAGCCTTGCGCATGAGTTGATACGATGGCGGATGGGTCTCTTTCATGATCCGAGCCATCTTTCGATAATTTAGCTTTTTGCCATTCTGGGTGAACCGGGTCTCTAAAAAGCCCTTTTCTATTTCTATTTTTTGTGATTGACTATAGGCAAGGGTGCAACAAAGAAGAAGAAGAAGCAAAGAAATTGCACGTTTCATAGTACAACGGTTTTATGTTGAGCGCCCAATTGGAGCGCCCAACTCGGTAAATGGATTTGGGGATTTCCATATAGCGTTGGTACGTGACGTAAAATTAGAGATACAATAACGAGTGGAGAAAGGTTCTATTTCGCTTGAGGAACTAAAGTTGGAGTTGGCATTTTCATCTTGGGTGCACCGTGCTGGTGAAGTGACCCAATAACGCCTCAATAGGTGGAGAAAACTACTCGTTGAAAAAGCCTTGGAAGAGGAGTTTTAGTCTTGGTCAAAAAATAACTGCATGGGTAGGCGATGGCGTAGGGAAGTGACAATTTTTCCGTTTTTACCTCCATTTTCTTAAGTGTCAAGTTGACGTTTAATTAGAACGGCAGGTTATAGACATATTCGTAAAAAATGGCAGCTGATCAAGTCGTTTTTTGAGTGCGAAGGCCATTTTTAAATTGCGTCTCGAAACACCGGTTGTACCCTCTTTTCTCATTTCTTACTGTCAGGTAAACAGTTAGTTAACTTAGTTAGTGTTTTGTATACACTTTGCATTTTTTTATCTCTAACTTGATGAAAATAATCATCCAAAAAACAACAGGATATGAGAAAGTTTACGCTTACAGCGGCACTCTTTGCGTGTGCAATGATGACGCAAGCACAAAACGCTCCGATCGATTTTGAACCGGGCGGCAACGGTGCTTCATGGACATGGACAGTCTTTGAAAATGACATCAATCCACCATTGAATATTATTGCCAATCCCGATCAGAGTGGCATCAACACTTCGGCGACCGTGGCAGAGTTTACGGCCTTGCAAACGGGCAACCCCTGGGCAGGGTGCGAGTCGATGCACGGAGCCGATATTGGCACGTTTACCATCGATTCAATTACCAAGATCATTAAAATCTCCGTTTGGAAAACGGTCATCAGTGATGTAGGTATCAAATTGGTGGACAGTAGCGGTTTTTCATTGGGAGAGATAAAAGTGCCCAATACCGTCACCAACCAATGGGAAGAATTGACCTTCGACTTTACCACCAGTATTGGTATCGAGTACGATCAGATCGTTATTTTCCCTGATTTCAATGCGCGTACAGGCGACAATGTGATCTATTTCGACAACATCGTCTTCGGGAATCAGAATCCACCGCCACCCCCACCGGCTCCTATGGTAGCAGCGCCAGATCCCACTGAAGATTCGGCTTTGGTGATTTCTATGTTTAGTGAGGTGTATTCTGATGTGCCGGTAGATACCTGGCAAACCGTGTGGTCGGTGGGTACGCTTACGGATTTGCAAGTAGCAGGTAATCCTACCAAGCGCTATACCGATGTGGAATTTGTAGGTATTGAAACCCTTGGCCCGAATTTGCTGGACGTAACCGATATGGAGTATTTCCATGTAGATGTTTGGACGCCAAACGTGACCAACTTTAAAATCAAATTGGTAGACTTTGGTGCAGATCAAAGCTTCATGGGCGGTGATGACACGGAACATGAATTGTCGTTCACCAATCCCGATACCAGTACCTGGGTTTCTTACAAGATTCCGCTTACCGATTTCACGGGTTTGATGAACCGGGACAACATTGCCCAGTTGATTTTTGCTTGCGAACCGCAGGGTGCAGGTATTTTCTACATCGACAATGTATATTACAGCAAAGACCCCGTTGTGGGCATCGAAACTTTTGGAATGGCCGGCTTGCAAACCTTTCCCAACCCTACCACCAGTAAGGTAAATTTTGAGGCAGAACAACCCATTGAGCAAATTCGGGTATTCTCGGTTTTGGGTCAGGAAATAATGAGCGCGCAACCCTTAACCAACCGCTACAGCATCGACCTTTCGGCTTATCACACGGGTGTTTACGTGGTACAAGTCACCATCAATGGTGAAACGACCAGCCAGCGGATTATTCGTCAGTAATTGTTGATGCCTTAGAGCAAGGCTATATTGACTTGAAACAACAGTTGTAAAAGAAGCTGTCTTCGAAAGGAGGCAGCTTTTTTTTGGCGGACTTCCATGGTAGTCGTTATCAAATATTTCGGGCCAAATTTGATGTTATGGCCTTAATAAATGGAGGGAATATCCCTTAAAAAGGGTATTGCGCTGAGTGCGCATTAGCGAGACCTTGTGCTCTAAATCACTCTTTAAACTTAAAAACATGCAATCACATCACGGAATTGAACACCAGGACGTTATCCGGATTATCGGCTCTTCAAAAAATAGCTTCGATGAGGCGGTACAAAACGGTATCTCAACCATCAAAGAAGGGCACGGAGGAACACCTCGTGCCCACTTGGATTTTGTTTCTTTTGAAGTAGTTCAACTGCAAGGAACCATCGAAGACGACGGGAAACAGCCAACAGTAGCAGTCTACCAAGCGGTTTTAGACGTGGTAGGTGTGCATCGACACGAGCACTAATATCTATCAGAACATAAAGCGAACGCCAGGCATGAAACAGAAGTAGTGCCTGGCGTTTTTCGTTGGTTCAACGTAGGCGGCTTACCACAACTGAAATGGTATAATTTCCACGCTAAGGATATTTATGCTGTGCAAATTCGAACGCATTTCTTTAAATTGCTTCTTCATCATACACCCCCAATTGCACCACATTTCAACAAATCAAGCCGGTAAGGAATTGTATTGCCAATGTCGCTTTTAGCTTCGAAATCAGTTTAAATTAAACTTTGATTGCCCAGTTTTACGCGGATTCAACTGACACTCTTGCCGCCCAAAGTCCCCAATTGAACTAACCATCCCAGTCATCTTATCTACACATGTTACAACCCGTTTTAAGAGCCGTCATGATCGATGACGAACCTGATGCCATTGAGGTGCTGACGGATACTTTGGCAGAAAGCTGCCCTCACGTGAAAGTAGTGGGCACGGCCAATTCTGCGGAAGCTGGTCTTCAGGTCTTAGAGGCGCATAAGCCCGACCTGCTTTTTCTGGACATCCAAATGCCGCGTTATTCCGGGTTCGAAGTACTTCGCCGACTCAAAAAGCCCACTTTTCAAACCATATTTGTGAGTGCGCATCCCAACCATGCCGTTGAAGCAGTAAAATTTCAGGCCATGGCTTACCTGCTGAAACCGGTAAGTGGGATGGATTTGCGGGAGGCGGTAGCTTTGGCCGAGGAAGCCCTTGCCAACCACCAGGAACCCGATTACGAAGCACTGCTGACCAATGCCGAACCCGATGTAGCGCAAAAACTGGCCATTCCCACCGGAAAGGGCTACCGTTATTTTCTTCCAGAAGAAGTGATCCGGGTGCAGGCCGAAAAAAATTATTCCAACGTTTACCTACAAGGCGATAAAAAGCCCATCCTGGTATCGCGGAACCTCAAGCAGTTCGAAACCCTGTTTGCTCCCTTAGGTTTCTTGAGAATTCACCGGGGCGATTTGGTCAATGCCCGTCATATTCGCGAGTTTCAACGGCAAGATGGCGGTACCCTGGTGTTGACGGATGGTACTACGCTACTCATCAGCAGAAACCACCGCGAAGCCGTGCAACAATACCTGAAAGAAGCCTTTCCCGGGATGTAAGTCCCGGTTCCTAATACTCCAATTTCAGCCATCTGTACACCCAAACCGGCAGTTGGTAAAATGTGTCTTGATTCGATTTGGAAAAAATTCCATTTTCGATCTTGTGATGCAAGCACACTAATGCATCATCCCCAAGATACGATCCATTAACTGCCCCAATAATCGTATCCCACTCTAACTCCAAGATCTTCATCGGGCCCCGAAAATGCCCGATGGAGATCTGATATCTGCAATAGTAAAGCGCTCTTTCCATTACAACCGGCGTTGGAGTCAACTTTAAGCGCTGAACCTGTTGCGTTTGCTGTAGCCTTATCATCGTCCTGGAAATCACTGTTGCAGCACCGTTTTCCAACCCAATTGAGATCAGGAGTCATCTTACAAGCGCCTCATCCAAGGTGTATTGCCCATGAAAACCTCCATTGCCCTCCTCTTGATTGGTTGCCTGCCCTTTACGTGTTCAGCCTTCTCAACAGATTCTACCACACAAAACGATCAACTGAGGGAGAACAATTATCGCTTTCGGCTCCGTGACCAAAAAAGAAAACCGGTGCATCGCATTGGAGCTACCCTTGGATTTTTCGACAGCCCCATCATTTCAAAGTACTTCGATTTTAAAACGGAAGCGAAGCCATGAAAACTTGACCTGACTTACCTACAAAACCTTTCCACCGATGAAAAATTCCTTTGTACTTATCCTCGCCCTTGGAATGCAACTAACAAGTTTGGCCTACACCATTCACAGTAATTCCTTACCGGGATCCTTTTTGCAAGATTCCCTTCCTGCAACATGGAACGGAAATAGCTCAGACCACAATCAGGGGAAAAGAAACTACCGTATTGGAGGAACCATTGGTTGTTTTGACGACAGATTCGGTGTTTCTTTTGGGTATTGGTTGCCAGGGTATAACACGATTCGCTTTTCGGTAAACAGCCGGTTGGAGACCACTATTTTCGCTGGCAACTATCCCATCAACAAAGTTGGCGTCCGGCGAGTAGGCCTTGTGGAAACCCTTGTCGTATCGCCCTGGAAATGGAAGTTTCGCCCAGAGTTAGGGGTTGGAGCGCGATTGAATTACAACCTGTTGCTATACGCAGGATCGAGACAGGCCAACGAAGACTGGGCCCAAAATTCACTGAATGCGATCGGCCCTCGGCAACCCCACGCCGGCGATTACCAGAACCGCTGGCAATTAAGGCCCCTTGCCCGGTTTGGGATAGTTGCCGATCTAAATCCAGCCATCAGCACGCGATTTTTAATAGAAGGCGAACAGGCCTTGTCGCTGAAAAATAGGGTAGGCGGTATATTCCAACACCAATACCTTTTTGAAATCTGCTTTGGCTTGGGAAGATGAGGCGATTTCCCCATAAAGGGGGCGAAGAGAAACTGAGGGGTATTCCAAAACCGATTATTGTGGCCGCACCGCGCGATGAAACAGAGTCATTGAGACGTGGCCGTACATTTTTCCCTACCTGCTCCGCGGGAGGAGCTGTTGGGCAATGACTTTTTTTTGCCGTTTGCTAACGGCGGCTATGGAGCCATCTTTCATGATGAGGTACCCGCCGTTTCCACGAATGTACTCTTTCACATAAAGCTTATTCACCAGGTGTTTTCGATGGCAACGGACGAAAAGCTGCTGGTCCAGTGATAACGCAAGGTCTTTCAAATTGCGCGACACCAAAAGTTGCTGGCCTCCATTAAAAAATACCTGAGCATAAGAGCCGTCGGCTTCGCACCGTACAATGTCTCGTTGCGGATAAAAAGTGACTCCACGATTAGAAGGCAGACCAATTTGTAGGGGCGTTGCGGGGTTTTGCGCGGTACGTGGTTCGGCAGGAGCAGTGGAGGGTGACGGGACACGACTTTTCTTAAATCGATGAATCGCGGCCTGCAGTTCTTCTGCGTCTAATGGTTTTAACAGATAGTCAAGGGCCCTTTTTCGAAGCGCGCGCACGGCAAACTCTTCATAGGCGGTAGTGAAAATGACCTCAAAGCGGTAGTTAGGCAAGAGGTGCAGCAAGTCGAAGCCGTTACCATCCGGCAGGTGCACGTCTAAAAAAACCAAATCAGGTGTTTCTGCCTTCAACAGTGGAAGCGCCTCCTGAAGCGAACCAGCAGTACCCACCACCGCTACTTGTGGACAATACTGGTGTAGCATCACCGATAGCAGTTCGCGGGAGCGTTTTTCATCCTCCACCAAAAAGGCCTTAATTCTTTTCATAGCAGGGTAAGGTTAAGGTAACACGAGTTCCGGTAGGAGTAGCTTCAGCATTGTTATCTTCTAAACCAAGCGAAAGCCAACCCGGGGGCTTGGATGCTTGCGCTTCCAACAGGCGCAATTGGGTTTTTACCAATGCAATTCCTTTCGACTGGTGATGGGCATTGAAACGGGTTTGAATTGCTTTGGCGGCCTTTCTGCCGATACCATTGTCCACAATGGTGCAGGTGAGCCGGTGGTCTGTACATTCGAAATAAACACTTAACTGGCCCGGAGCATCCAAATGCCGGAGGCCGTGCCACAGCGCATTTTCAATCAGCACTTGCACCAGCAACGGAGGCAAAGCAATGGCCGATGGATCCATTCCAGGGGCGTGGTCGATTTGAAAGCTAAAAGGAGGATCCATGCGCAAGTTTTCGAGTTCGAGGTAGAGGTTTAAAAAAGTGATTTCCTGCTCCAAGGTAATCCGCTCTTCCCCGGCATAACGCATGATTTCCCGCATCAAGCGAGCGAAACGCGAGAGGTGGCGCGAAGCTTCCTGGGGCGATCCTTTCATCACCATGAGTTGTATGGAGTTGAATACGTTGAACAAAAAGTGGGGGTGGATGCGCGCCTGTACTACCTGAAGCTGCGCCTTTTGGTGCGCAAGTTTGGTTTGCAGTATTCGGTTGCGCTGCCGTTGGCGATAGCTGCCCAGCAGGTGAGCCAAGCTCAACAAAAAGAGTAAAACCACCACCAAGGTGAGGGGGTGGCGCCACCAAGGTGGACGGATGGTAAATGCCATCACCTTTACCGGTGAAACCAAGCCACTTTCGGTGTAAGCCCGTACCGAAAGATGGTAGTGGTTGGGCGCAAGATTGGCTAGCCGCAAAGCGCCATGGGCCAGGGGTTTCCAGGGTTTGTTGTTGATGCGGTACTGGTAGTTGACCGCTTCCCGGTGGGCATAGGTATATGACTTAAATACAAAATGCAAGTCGTTTTGATGGTGCGCTAAATCACGGGTTTGTAGCGCTAAAGGTTCTCCTGAGGCCTCCAGCGATACCAATTCTACGGGCGGCAAGGGAGTAGGAAGAATCTTCTTTTGCGGGGATAGGGTGAACAGTCCGTCTTTGCGCAATAGCCATAAGGTTTCTTTCCACTGTCCTATATCGCGCCAGTCCGATTGCCTGCCTTGTGCTACCATTTGAGGCGCTACCTGCCACTGATTCCTGTGCCGCTTCAAAGCGGCCAACCCTTCGGTGCTCAGCAGATAAAAGCGGTCTTTTCCTGACGGTAAGAGTCGGTGCACAAAAGGATGGGTCGGTAAGGCTTCGACTCGTTGAGCAGCGCCATGGTGTCCGTTCCACCACAAGACTCCCTGGCCAAGGGTTTGCAGCAAATACCCGGTATCGACAGGATGAATTTGCGTTACCCGGAAACTCAATCCTGAATCTACCGAAGAAAAAAGCTGGAGCTCGCTCGAATCGGTTTGCGACCAAATACCTTGACTGGTGCCGATCAACAGTCGGTTCGCTTCGGGCTGTAGTGTGAAAATTCGATTGCCTTTCCGGTGTTTGTGATCGTCCAGTGGCTTCCAACGCTCGTCACATTCATACCAACCGAAGTAGCCCAAAAATCGCCGATTGCGCCAGGTGGCTACCGAATAAAACATGCCTTCCACCAGTTGCCCGTTTTGCTGAAGCTTTGGTTGAAGCTCCAAAACCTGAAAAGCAGTATCGAACGTGATCAGCAATTGGTCGTCCATGAGGTACAAGGAGCTGTACCCGTCAAAATGCAGTTGCGATTGCAAAATCCAAGTGCTGTCCTGAAGTACCCATTCTTCGATTGCATTGGGTTGTGCCAACAGCATACGCCCCTCATAAAAAAAGAACTGTTGATAGTTGGCCGAATGGGGAAACGGATAATACACCGGAGCGTCAGGGGCCCAGTAAAAGACACCCTTGGAGGCCGTTGAGATCCACAGGCCTCCTTCATGGTCGCGGTGAACATCGTAGATGGAACAACCGGGGAGCAAATGCTGTACCACACGGCCCTTTTTAAAGGCAAACAATCCGTCTTTTCGGGTTCCCACCCACCCCAACCCCACTAGGGAATCGTAGCAATAAAAGTGGATAGGGCTGGGAAAACTGTACACCAATTCTAAAGCTTCCCCTACAGGTTGGTACAGCCTTTCGTCGGCGATGAATCGGAATTCGTTTTGGTGCGGAAAGAGCGCTATTTGGCTTTCGGATTGAATTTTTTGACGGTTTTGGAAAAGGTGTCCATCCGAATTGTGCACGAGCATAGAAGTGCCAGCGCCAACGCCCCAAACAAAAGCCTCTGCCAGTGGTTTCGCTATCCGAAGGGTATCCAGTGCACCTTGGTAATGCACGCTCAAATCACCCTCCCAACCCAGACGGACCACACCCGTGTTGCGGCTTTTGTAGCCCAACCAAACGCGGTTGCTGTCGTCTACTGCCAACGAAGAAATCACCTTGCTCCCCATGGCTTCGCTCAGCTGCCGGTTGGCAGGATGGTGGTGCCATTGGCCCGCTTCCCAATACCCGATTCGGTTTTCAAAAGTAAAATACCAAAGGCGCTCCTTCCGGTCGAGGTGCAGGCCAAAAACCACCGTTCCCGCCAACCCATTCTTGGTCGAAAATCGGGTAAACCGCTGGCCGTCAAAGCTGGCAATGCCCCGCTGAGTAGCGAAAAAGAGCCGCCCCGAGGCCGCACTTTCGATAGCGTAAACCTGGTTGCTGGGCAAGCCGTCTTCCGTGGTGAATTGCACCAGGTAAGGTTGTGGAGAAAGCGCCATGGGTTGATGTTGACCCGCCATTAATCCCGGTACCAGGATCAAAAACAGTACAACCAGGCCCCGCAAAAAACGATGCGTGAGCATCCCTTCAGAGCCCCCATGCGCAACAAGAGGAAAACGGACAAACAACATGGTGGTAGAAAACTAAAAATACACTTTCCCCTCACGCCAGGTAAGCCCGAAAACAAAGCGTAATCGCCCGTTTACAAATTGGGTGCGCCCGCTTATAAGCTGGCATGGCGAAAAAGCCAAGAGCACGTGGAATTTTAGGCCTCGCGATTGCCGAAAAGCGACCAACAGAGTAGGCCTATTTTTTTATCCAATCCACTATGAAACAGCTATTTATTTTTTTGGGACTCCTGATGTCCGTCGGCTTGTCCGCCCAAACCCGCTATTATGTAGATGCCACGGCCGGTGGCGGCAGTGGCCTGAGTTGGGCCCAAGCCTTGCCCAGCTTGAAACAAGCCTTAGCACTCGCCGTTGCAGGAGACGAAGTATGGGTGGCGTCCGGCACCTACTTTACCCATGCTGATCCAGCTACTGGTGCGCTCACAAACAACCCACTGAGTTTTTTCAACGTTCCATCGGGAGTACACCTCTACGGTGGGTTCAATGGCACCGAAACCCAGCTTAGCGACCGCAATTGGTGGCAAAACCGCTCTACATTGACGACCTCTACCAGCAACAACCCCCTCAACTACGGGGTGCGATTGTTTGCCATGTCGGGCAGCTCCAACGTTATCATTGACGGGTTTACCCTCGAAAAAACCTATCAAAATCAAATCGGAGCCTACGGCAACGTGCTCAGCAATTCCGGTGGAGGTGATGTAGTAGTAGCCAAT